>ULSK01008204.1_pt1 | contig 43066 bp, 34 predicted proteins | sample 1956311 | NCBI WGS metagenome assembly ULSK01 (sample SAMEA4835706, study PRJEB28245) | human gut metagenome | biome: gut microbiome; material: fecal sample | place: Denmark | collected 2008 | reverse complement strand
TGTCAGCAAAGAACGCTGCCAATCTTATTTCATATCGCGGCTCATTGCTCGCGTAACTTTCCATTTAGTTACCGCACTCTACGCTGATGCGGTTGAAGATCGCCATGATCTCCTCGGTGTTGATGGTCTTCTTCTCTTCTCCGGCTTTGTCGAGGATGGCTTTTCCTTCGTGCATCATGATCAGGCGGTTACCGTATTCCACGGCATAGCGCAGATTGTGGGTGACCATAATAGTGGTCACTTTCTTCTCCTTTACGACCTGATCGGTGAGCTCCATGATGATCTCCGCAGTCTTGGGATCCAGCGCAGCGGTATGCTCATCCAGAATGAGGAAATCAATCGGTGTCATGGTAGCCATGAGCAGCGCCAGTGCCTGTCTCTGTCCTCCGGAGAGGGAGCCGACCTGCACACCCATCTTATCTTCCAGTCCCAGATTTAAGGGACGTAACATCTCACGATACTCTTCCAGCTTTGCTTTATTCACACCACGTCCCAGGTTATAAGGCTTGCCCTTATTCTCCGCAATGGACATGTTCTCTAAAATCGTCATGCCGGGGCAGGTTCCCTTGGAAGGATCCTGATAGACTCTGCCGATCCGACGCTGACGAATATAATCCTTCTGTCTCGTAATATCTTCTCCGTGGATCAGGATCTTGCCGCTGTCCACCGCAATGCTTCCACAGATGATGTTCAGCATGGAAGTCTTACCGGAACCGTTGCTTCCTACAACGGATACGAATTCTCCGTCCTTTACCGTAAGGTTGAAATCCTTGAACAGGCACAGCTCGTTGACCGAACCGGGATTGTAATTCTTGTTGATATTGATAAGTTCTAGCATGCTTTCACCTTCTTTCTGTCCATGCTGACCACCAGAATGATCAGGAACAGGACTGCTGTGATCAGCTTGATGGCATTAGGGCTGATACCTGCGAACATGGCTACTGCCACACATGCCTTATACAGAATGGATCCCACCACAACACTGCTGGTCACACGGAAAAATGTTACCTTCTTGAACAGGCTGGTGCCGATGATAACGCTGGCCAGACCGATGACTACCGCACCGGTTCCGATGGAAATCTCAAAACTTCTCTGCTGCTGTGCATAGATACAACCGCTTAAGGATACCAGACCATTGGCAATGGACAGTCCCACAATCTTCACCAGTCCTTTATCCACACCGAGGCTGGTAACGATAGTATCATTGTCACCTACGGCACGCAACAGGAATCCGGACTTGGTACTCATGTACCAGTCTAAAAGATATTTTGCCACCATGGTGATCAGGAAAATAATGATCACATTTTTGAAATTCGACAAAAAAGAGGGGGTAATGCTGTTCACAAAGCTGTTGTTGAAAATATTTTCCTTATCAAAAATAGCTACATAGCCGGAGCCTGCCACCCACAGATTGATGGTATACAGACCGGTCATCATAATGATACCGGAAAGCAGGTCTCTTACTTTCAACTTCACATGGATCAATCCGGTACAGATTCCTACCAGTGCTCCGCCTAAGAATGCAATGGGAAGGGTGAGGATTGCCGGGACGCCGAAACCGTTGATCAGACGCACAGTGATGGCAGCCCCAAAGGGGAAGCTGCCATCGACCGTAAGATCCGGGAAATCCAGTATTTTATAGGTAATGTAGACACCCAGTGCCAGGATGCCGTAGATCATTCCTTGTTCCAGTACGCTTAATAATAACGCCATATTTTTCTCCATTCTTAAAATCCTGTATATCCGGATTACTCTATTATTTTCTGCCTGTCGGCAGCTATTTCCTGATTACTGTACTACGATCTCATCAAAGGACTGGTAAGCATCGGTCTTGTAATTCTCGGGAAGTTCCAGGTTGATCTTCTCTGCTGCTGCAAAGTTCACATACAGTCTGGGCTCGGAGATTACTTCGAAATTCAGTTCGGAAGCTTCTGCCTCTCCCTTCAGGACTCTTGCTGCCATCTTACCGGTCTGCTTGCCGAGTTCGATGTATTCCAGACCCATGGATGCCACGCAGCCAGCCTTAACCTGCTCTACTTCGGAACCAAATACGGGGATGCCTGCCTTGTCAGCCTCATCCAATACCGTCTGCAGTGCGCTTACTACGGTGTTGTCGGTCAGGTTGGTAATGCAGTCTACCTTGGATGCGATATCCGCTGCTGCCAGAGCTACCTCAGACATTGCGGTAACACCGCTGTCCACGATCTCGAATCCGTAGTTGCCTGCCAGAGCCTTGTACTCTGCGATGGTACTGATGGAGTTTGCTTCGCTGGTGGTGTAGATGATACCGATGGTCTTCGCTTCAGGAAGTACCTCACGGATCATTTTCAACTGTGCATCTACTGCCAGTGCATCGGAAGTACCGGTGATGTTGCCTACGGGAGTACCATCCTCATTGGCCAGACCTGCTTCCACAGGATCAGATACTGCAGTGTAGATCACGGGAATATCTGTATTCATTGTAGCATTGTATGCTGCCATAGCGCAAGGAGTTGCGATAGCACAGATCATATCTACTTTCTTACTTACGAAGTTGCTGGCGGTCATGGCGGAAGTTCCGTTGTCTGCCTGTGCATTGACATATTCGATCGTCAGGTTCTCACCCTCTACAATACCTTCCTCTGCCAGCCCCTGAATAAATCCTTCACGACAGTTGTCCAGGGAACCATGTACGGCGTACTGCATGATACCAATGGTGTAATTGTCCTTGCCTGCGGTGCTGCCACATCCGGTGAGGGCACCCATTGCCATAACTGCGGTTAATACTGCTGCCAAAATTCTCTTCTTCATAATCTTATTCCTCGCTTTCTGTACGTCCTGCGTACCATGATATGCAGCGCATACCATAAAATAGTTTGCTCATAAGATTACTGAACCTTTCACTGTCATGAAAGCCAGATGCTTTCGCATCTGTACCCACATTCGTATTTGCATACAAGCGTCATGTGGATTGAAAGACTTTCATAACAAAAAACCGCCTCAAATGTATATTGCTATACACTTGAGACGGTAATAAGCTCTTGCTCATCATCGTGGTGCCACTCAATTGACAATTCCTGCGAATTGTGTCCACTCTCTCTGGATACTATCATATCCATCGGCTTGATAACGGGTCCGAATCCCGCTGACGCCTAAAACTGATCTGTTCTCGGGCCAGCCTCGGAAGTCCATTCGGCGAAAGTTCCTTTACCGTGATCCCACCATCCACGGCTCTCTGTAAAATTCCCTAAGGCTTACTACTCTTCCTCACAGGTTTGGTAAACTTATGAATGTTGTTTATGTGTCTTAGAATAATCTCTATTTTCTATTTTGTCAATACTATTTTTAGAAAATTTACAAATCTTATCCGTACTGTCACATACTTACATTCGTAAACCCAACGAATCCAACGAACAACTGTTACTCTGTCTCCGGCAGAGTGATCACCACCTTGAACAGGTCGCCGTCCGTGACAATCTGCATATCACCATTCTGCAGTTCCGTCAGGCTCTTGGCTATGGATAATCCCAGACCGTTGCCCTCCATGTGGCGGGATTTGTCTCCTCTGGTGAACCGCTCTTCCAGTTCCTCCGGTGACATCTCCAGCGGGAAGGCTGACATATTCCGGAAAATGATTCTCACATCCTGACCGTCATGCTCCACGTTCAGGTAGACGCGGCTGCCTGCCTGGGCATATTTGTAAATATTATTCAGCAGATTGTCAAACACTCTCCACAGATGCCTGCCGTCCGCCATGACCTTTACGGTCTCCTCCGGCTGTTTTACGATAGTTTCCAGCTTCTTGTCAGAGAATCGCTGCTCGTATTCCCCCGCCGCCTGTGACAACAGTACCGATACATCGCAGACTTCCGGGTGTACTTCCAGATTGCCTGTGGTGGCTTTGGAAGCCTCCAGCAGATCATCCAACAGTTTTTTCAACTTCTTGGACTGGCGTAACAATACTTCCGCATACTCCGACAGACGCTGTTCCTTTTCGGAATCCGTCTCCGCCGTCAGACCATTCTCTGTTGCTGCATTCTCTTCCACTTCCTTCCCGATGAGATCCGCATAATTAATAATGGAAGTCAGCGGGGTCTTGATGTCATGGGACACATTCGTGATCAGCTCCGTCTTCAGATGTTCACTTTTCATCCTCTGTTCCACGGCTGCGGAAATTCCCTCGCCGATGCGGTTCAGATTCTCTCCGTGTTCCTTAAAGGACAGTCCCATATGAGAGGTATCCAGCTTATAATTCAGATCTCCGTCCGCCAATGCTTCACTGCCCTCCTGCAGTTCTTTGCACATCAATGCTACAAAAGTAATCGCACCGCACAGAATAAATTTCTCTATGGCCCAGAAAAAGAGTAATACATCTGTATTATTATAAAACAGCATTAAACCGAAAAACTCTACCACGCAGACTGCAAGGCACAAAAGTGCTGTTCTCCATACCATAGGAATCCCACGGATCAATTTCACAATACCGCGGAAAACTCTCTTGCAGAATCTTCCGAAGAACCGGAACACTCTATACAGGATCGTATTCTGCCACCATTTTCCCATTTTCAGGCGGATGGCCAGCTCCATGAAGTACAGGGTGCACCATATCACCTCTGCCGCAAACAGTACCATCAGCACGATCAGATTGATCATACTTGGGTTCATACCGATCCATCCAAAAGCCAGGTACAGACCGGTAAAAGCTCCAACGGCAACGACCACTGTATACACATCCAGGTGGATCTCATGGATTGCACTGGGAGTAATACCCTCCCTGCCATTCTTATGTCCGGCACTGCACAACAGGAAAATAAAGCATAAGAATGCCAGTACCGTTCCCGCACAGCATACCACGGGGATCACATTTCGGTTATCATAAAGCTGCTCTGCCTGATGATAGATCAGGGCATATTCATCTTCCTTCGGCAGGCTGGGATTCGCTGTCAGGGTAACCACAATACGCTTGTTACGCTCTGCTAATGCTTCCTCTGCAGCCTCTTCCTGCAGCCGTTCTGTCTCACTTAAGGCATCCTCGATCATCCATTTTGCATATTGTTCCGCCCGTTCAACCGGCACATAAATCTCTCCACCTAAGGATACGCTGTCCCCCAGATCCAGATATTTCTCCAGATTGCCGGAGGAAAGGGCTTCCTGCTCCGCTGCCGTTATGCTTTCCACATCAGACCCGGTATTGACAGATGGTTCAAGCTCCATGATATCAGAGCTTCCATAACTTTCATAACTATCAGAGACAGAGGAAGTTTCTGTGTTGATATAGGTGTTATCATTCCTATGCTGCACCTGAGACTCCAGCCGGTAAGTCAGATCATTTGTCTTGTCTACATAATCCTCGTTCTTCCATTCTCCCAGAAATTCATCCGTATCCAGATCGTAGCTCTCCACCTTTACCCAGATGTTCCGCTGCCTGCAATAAGCTTCCATGGTCTGCAAGCTCTCATTCTCATACCAGTCGCGTATCCGATACAGATCCTGATTGACCTGCCGGTACAACAGCTGATCATGGATAAACATCATTTTGCCGGAGGAATACGCTCCACTGTCTGCAAGCATGCAGGTACCATAGAGTCCAAGCACCCCCGCAATTGCGGCAGCGATCATCAGGACAAATGCCATGATCTTTGCCAGTGTGCTGCCCAACAGGCTGTTTCCCTGTGCCGGTGCATTCTTTTTTTTCTCGGCTTTTTCTCTTTTTTTCCGTTCCCTTTTATTCTCTGACAATGCTGGTTCTACCGTCGTACTCACTGTTTCTTCCACCGGATTTGCCACTCTGTCCTGTTCTGTGCTCCTGCTGTTTTCTTCCATGTTATCCATATTCCTGTCTCCTTATTTCCCCAAGCTGCTCCGCTCTCCTGCCTGCTCTTATCCCTGCTTCTCACATTTGTATCCCTGTCCCCAGACTACTTTTAAGTATCTGGGTTCTGCCGGATTGATTTCCAACTTTTCCCGTAAATGCCGGATATGTACCGCCACGGTATTCTCGCTGCCCAGAGGCAGGTCGTTCCAGATTCTGGTATAGATCTCCTTCGGGGAAAATACCTGTCCCGGATTCTGGATCAGAAGCTTTAAGATCTCGTACTCCGTGGGCGTCAGCGCCACCGGCTCGCCGTCCAGCATCACGCTTTTCTCCTTGTCATCCAGTTCGATACCACCGACTCTTATCACATCCGGCCGGACAGTACCTCCACCCAGCTGCATATAGCGACGCAGTTGGGATTTGACTCTGGCGGATACTTCGATGGGGTTAAAAGGCTTCGTGATATAATCGTCCGCTCCCACGGTAAGTCCCAGCACCTTGTCGGAATCCTCGCCCTTGGCAGTCAGCAGGATCACCGGCACGTTACTCCTTTCCCGAATCTTGATCATAGCCTGAATGCCGTCCATCTTCGGCATCATAATGTCCATCAGCACCAGATGTACCTCTTTCGTCTCCACCACATGCACGGCTTCTTCACCGTCAAAAGCCTCCAGAAAATGATAATTGGTGTCATTTAAGTATATCTTTAACGCGTTTACGATATCCTTCTCATCATCACAGATCAATATATTGTACATACTCTCCCTCATTTCCATACCGGCCATTGCCGCCCGGCACCTTTTCCGCAAGGGCTTCCCTTACGCTAAAATCATTGTAACAGAATCCAGATTAATAAAAAACAGGAAAAACCTTTAAGATTTGTTTAAGACGTCTTTACATAAAACACCCTCTGCCATTCCCAGAAGAGCAAAGGCAAAGGGTGTTGACAACACATGTTGAAAAGTGAACAGTGAGCAGATCAAATAGCCGGTGAGGCCGAGGAAAACTGCAAGTGCCCGGGGATCCCTGGTTGCGGAGATTCGAAGGTTCCGGAATGCGGTGAGGAAGATTCCACCGTAGGCAATGACTCCCAGAATTCCCTGCTGTACCAGGAGGGTCAGCCATTCGTTGTGGGCATTGGAATAGATATTGTTGTCCAGAAGTCCCCGGTTGATCCAGTCCATGGCGTCACTGCCCCATTGATAGAGCGCATAATAGAAGCTGTCAGGACCCATACCGAATATCTGAAACAGGAGTCCCTCTTTTCCGTAAGTAAGAATCGTGACCTTCCATAGTGCCAGTCGGCCGTTGGCAGCTTCCGACACTTTATCACTGCCGGGCAGATATCCCGCCACCAGCAGACAGCCAAGAAGCAGTGCCGCCAGCGTCACCGTAACCGCAAGCCCCACAACGGTCCGAAAAACCCGGCCACTCTCCAGCCGGTCACTTCTCTCCTGTCTCTCCCGCAGTTGCAAAATCAGATATACCGCCACTTCCACAACAAACACCACATACCAGGCCGGGGTAAAAAAGAGTCTTTTTTCGGCATCCCCTGCCAGCACCAGGCCGGTCAGATGTAACAGCAAAAACATCCTGACCATAAATACCGAAAGCGGTAAAAGCATCAGGATCTCCAACGCCCGCAGCAGCCGGCCTCTCTTCCGCAGAGAAAGCAACAGTAACAGCAGGCTTAATCCGCAGGCTGCCAGTATAGCTGTAGTACTGTTGGAAGTAATAGCCGATGCAAAAAACAAAAAGCTCCCGAGCAGTCCCAGTGCTCTGACCTGTTGTTTTCCCATAAAAGCTGCTGCCAGAGAGATACCTGCCGTCACACTGATATAGCCTGCATACCAGTTGTTGTTACCGATGGTGGACAACAGCTGGGTCCGGTTCCATTCTCCGTTTTCCATTCCGCGGAAAGTTCCCAGCACATCGATGTCCAGACGGTTCAACAGTCCGATCAGTGCCACGATTCCCGCTGTGATCCCGGCAATCCACCAGATACTTCTGCTGCCGTCATAATACCGGGATACCGCAAAATAGATTCCTACCAGCAGTCCCTGGGTCACCAGCCCCATATACCAGCCGGGATACCCTAAAAGGACATCCTCCCTGCAGGGACTGATTCCATAAGAAAAGATTGCAGACACCAGATACAACAGCATAAACACATCCGTTTTCTTCCACGTCCGTTTCGTTGTCTGTTCTCCCCGGATCCTCTGCCACAGTACAGCCAGCACCACAAAAGCCCCCAGCACCAGCGTAGTATTCCGGAAAAACAAATATTTTGCATTTCCTATCATCACCAGCTTGTTCTGCATATACAGCGGTAAACCGGCAAAAAGAATCACCAGATACCCATAAACCAGCATACTCACGGTCTCTTTTGTATTTTGTTCCTGTTTCTTCATAGCTTACATTATCCTTCAGACTGAAAAACAAGGCACCCCTCATTGACTGAAGAGTGCCTTATATTTCCCGGTTATTTCATTTCCTTACGGTTACTTATTTGCCGTAACGCATCTGCAGGTACAGAGGACCATACCATTCGATAGCATTGTCTTCTGCCTTACCGGCAGGGATGGTTACCGTATACTCGTTGCCTTCGAAGGTGTACTCCAGCTCCAGAGCTACAGTCTGCTTCTTGTACAGAGCCTGCATGATATCGTTGGGCAGAGCATTGATGTTCTTGTCTCTGCTGATCTTAACGGTAGCACCGTCCTTGGCATTAGCGATCTCGCTTGCCACATTGTCACGATATCTTCCAAATGCGTTGTCAGTACCTTCTGCTGTTGCGGTATTATTAGCTTCTGCAATAGCAAAAGTGGAGAAGTGATTTACAGTAAAGGTCAAAGTGTTTGCGGAAGCATTGTAAATAGGCTTGATTTCTTCCAGTCCACCATTTACAAAGTGGAAAATCACTGCCTTATTACCATCTACACCTGCAGGAGTCTCAATGGTAACTGCTACGGGAATAGGCAGAGATTCAACTGAATAAGTACCAGCCTTCAGGCTGATTTCTACATATACGGGAGTAGAAGTTACTGCGTATGTAGAAGAAGTAATCTCAGGTGTAGCCGCCGGTGCTTCTACACTCAGTGTTGTGTCAGGAGCAACAAATGCTGCACCAACAATGCCTACAGCCTTTACAGCGCCGGAGTTAGCAAGAGTAGTATCCTTAATTCCCTTTGCCTTTTTGTATGCTGCTTCGATGGCTGCAACATCATTAACAGTATCCTGTCCTGCATTCATTGCTTCCTTCAGATCCTGAGAACCGATCTTTATCAAAGCAACTGCCGCATTATCTGCAGATGCCGCATCAGTAATCTTGGATGCATCAATAGCATCTACCGCATTCTTTACCTCTTCTACCGGTTTGGTGCTCGGTGCAGGTGTCGGTGCCACCGTATTATTCTCACTTGCTACAGATACGGTAGACAGTGCACTGCTGCCGAAAGGAACTGCAAATACTGCAAATGCAATGGCTGCGGCAATGATTAATTTCTTTTTCATTATCTCATTCCTCCTAAGTATAATGTTATGGATTTTATTTTTACCGCTATTTAGTTTACCCCCCCCCGTTATATTGTCAACCCTATTTCTTCCTTTTTTTCATTTTTTTCTCATTTTCCATGTGCAAAAAAAGCATGCCCTTCCGCCCCCCTAAAAACGGGCATCACAGACATGCTTTTTTCTGCTTTTTATTCATTTTTCTTATTGGAGTGCTCTTTCAGTTCTTCCAGAGCTTCCTTGAATTTCTCAGAGCTCATGGTAGGGTTGGAACGAATCATGTCACGCTGGAAGAAATCTCTTAAGCTGCTGACATTCTCTCTGTCTGCCACGCTTCGGGTGTACTTCTGCTTCAGCTCCAGCACTTCGTTCTTCACGCTGTCCAGATACTGACTGGGGGACTTTTGTGCGGAAGTACGGATGCTCTCCAGCTTCTCCTCGATGCCGGACTTCAGATCCTCTACTCTGGTAGTAATGCCCTCGGTAAGGTCTTCCTTCTTCTGCGCCAGACTTTCGCTGAAGCCTTCCCTGCGGTTCTCCAGATCTTCACTGGTCACAGCAATAATAACATCCAGCCGTTTCTGGATCCGCAGCATATCTTCTTTTGCCTTCTCCATCTTCTCCAGTACATCCCGCAGATCCAGGGCTGCCTTGAAGGATAATGCGAAATCCGCACCGATCAGCGCCGTCAGCACCAGTGTCACCGGAGTGAGGATGCTGTCCGGAATGGACAATACCAGATGTTCAATGGGCTTATGGATAACCTCCGTCATCAGGATCGTCAGACCTCCCCATGCGAGCGAGGACCCCAGACAGATATGTCCCTGGAAATTGAACTTATTCTTGGAATAGTCCCAGTATCTGACTTTAAATAATGCCTCCATGGTCACGCCTGTGACATACTCCAGCACCGTAGCCCCGATACATCCGGCGATGTAAACCAGCACCAGATTGTCCTGAAACGGCATGGACACCACCAGCATCATGATGGCTCCACTTCCATACAGCGGCAGAAACGGTCCGCGGCAGAAACCACGGTTGACCAGCTTCCTGCTTTTCAGGGATACATAGGTGGATTCAAAACACCAGCCGAAAAAGCAATAAAAATAAAAGAAAAATAGCCATTGGATCGCAGTATAATGATACACTGTTTAACCTCCTTCACGTCTTCGTTTTTTCCTTACGAGCAAGGCAACTGTCATCTCATGACCGAACCGCTACGGATATACCTCAGCCTCTATGGCAAGCTTCCCCTTCCTCGTGGCATGGGGTTCTCCACTTATGCGGAATTTACCGTAGCCTCTGGCATTTACCACATCCCCCGTCTCCAGGGGCTTGGAATTATTTTCACACAGCCTGCCGTTCACATATACCTTTCCCGCCCGGAACAGCTCCAGGCAGTCACTTCTGGATTTATTATATACCTTGGAAATGACAGCATCAACACGTGGACTTGCCACCTGAATGACCTGTGTTAACGGTTCTTCCCGCGGTACTTCTGCCGCCGCATCCACCACCTCACACTTCACGTGGGTGTGGCGGATCTGCTCCAGATTGTCACAGATAAATTCTGCAATGGTATCCAGACAGAACAAAAATGCTTCGCCCTCTCCCGGCAGGATATCACCGATGGTGCTGCGTTCAATACCCAGGTTCATCAGTGCCCCCAGATAATCCCTGTGGGACAGCTTGTCTGCAAATTTCGCGGATAGAGGTCTGATCCGGATACAGCAGATAGGAAAGGGCTGTTCATAGCCCAGCTCCGCCTCACTGCCGAAGCGAAGGAGCTTCCGCTCTGCCTCTTCCCTGCCGCCGTATAAGGTGATCCCTGCGAACTTCACTTCCCGTTCCACCTGCCACAGGGCATCCTGCTCCGCCAGTCCCAAGAATCCGGTAAATGTGTACTGGTTCTGGTTGTAGGATTTGTCTGCCAGTTCACGGATCCGGTTTTTCAGCTGTTGTATTTCTTTTTCATTTTCCACGGACATTCCCGTACATCCTTCCTACTGTTCTCACTTTGCTTTTGCAAATGTTACCCTGTACACATTATCCCAGTGCCACATCCAACATCATCATCAATGCAAAACCAATCGCAAAGGCAATGGTTCCCAGATTCGAATGCTCTCCCTCACTGGCTTCCGGAATCAGTTCCTCCACGACCACATAGATCATGGCTCCGGCTGCAAAAGCCAGCATATAAGGTAAAATGGGTGTCACAATGCTTGCCAGTGCAATGGCCAGAATCGCTCCCACCGGTTCCACTGCTCCCGACAATACGCCTAAAGCAAAGGACTTTCCTCTCTTATTTCCTTCACTCCGAAGAGGCAGGGAAATAATGGCTCCCTCCGGGAAATTCTGAATGGCGATACCGATGGCCAGCGTCAGGGCTCCCGCCATCGTAACCGTTCCGTCACCACTCAGTACGCCGGCAAAAATAGCACCACACGCCGCACCCTCGGGGAAATTATGAATGGTCACAGCTAACATCAGCATAGCCGTACGGTTCAGACTGCTCTTATGGCCTTCCGGTGCATCGCTTCCCACATGCAGATGGGGTACCATGCTATCGATGAACAACAAAAAAACAATACCGATCAGGAATCCGATCACTGCGGGAAGAAATGCAAGCTTCCCCATCTCTTCGCACATATCCATGGCCGGTATCAGCAAAGACCACACCGAAGCTGCCACCATGACACCGGCAGCGAATCCGGTAAATATTCTCTGAATATTGCCGCCAATCTGTTTTTTCAGGAAAAACACGCAGGCTGCCCCTGCAGTCGTTCCCAGAAACGGAATCAGAAGACCGGCTACAATGCTTAAATTCATGAAACACTCTCCTTTCTTTTATTATTCTATGTAACTCGCAGCAAAATGGTATCTTGTCTGCCTTTTCAAATCATTTTTACTAAAATCCCGCCAGATCGTTGCCCAGGACGGCATACATCAGGAAATTCACACCACACACCAGATGGTAGCAGAATACCGCGATCTCGCCCACGACGAAGATCACCTTCCAGCTCTTCCACCACTCCCTGATATTCCGCACCATGACGATCAACGTCATCAGGAAGACAAAGAACATGCCGTGCATATAGCCCCAGGAAAAGTTGGCATGCATCATGCGGAATCCTTTTTCATAGAAGATCAGGAACATTACTGTACCCATAAGATAATTCAGCCATGCAAACCAGTAATATCTGTTGGACTTTATATTTTTAAAATCAAATACCAGATTCAGGAAAAGTACGCCGATGGGCAATGCCATTCCCATGATAATACTTAAAGGAATGCTTTTGGAATAATTGCTCCATACTTTGGCAAAGCCGATGGCGATGCCTGTCTCCTCTCCCATGGCATTCGTCCCGGTGAAAATTCCGGAAAACTGGTACAGCAGGGCAATTCCCGTGGGGATCATGGTCACACACAGACAGAAGGCATTGCGAAAACTTTTTCCTCTGCTTACGATCAGCTGGATCAGGAGGATCAGACCGATCAGAGGCACCACTACCATCGTATAGCTTGGTTTGGTCATGGTGGTCAGCAGAAGGCTGACCGCGAAGAGAACGCAGTTCTTCCACTGAAAATCCTTCTGATATTCCGACAGCACTTTCACCGTCTCAAAAAAGCAGATAATCGCAAAAGGTCTGGTGGCCAGATAAGTGGCATTCCAGAAAGGATTCGGCGTATAAATCCCCATACAGCGATACGCATAATCAAAGCCGAAAAAAGCTGTATTCTTGGGAGAATACAGGTTAGAAAGCAAAAATAGCGAAAAGACAAGCAGGGTCACAAGAATGTCCGTCATAGCCTGTCTTCCCTGAGTTAAGTCATCATAATGACTTACCTTCCGGATCTCCCGGTTCATATAATATTTTGTGATCACTACCGCTGCCAGATTGAACAGCGCGGTGGTGATGGCCATGGCCGCTTTCGCTCCGATCAGCCAGGCGGAAAGTCTGGCTGTCCAGAACAGGATCGGATAGGGAAACTCATAATTTCCCGCAATACCTGCCACCTTATTCACATAGTCCGGCATATCCGACTGAAAGCCCGGCACCTGATAGCACTCCATCCAAAACAGATATAACATAACCCCGGTATACAAAAACAGCAGGAAAAGAAATGTCACTTTTCCTGCCATTGTCTCCCGCAGGCCGCTCTTTATGGGATTCTTTTTCATAGAGCCGATCCTTTCTAGTTGAAACTGATCACGGGATCTTTGGGAGCCTTTGCCTTCTCCACACTGATGGCATGGAGTACAGGGCCCTCTCCCTTATAGTCTGCAAAGTATTCTCTGGCAACCTTCGCTGTCACTTTGACCCATTCCTTCTGCTTCAGGTCTTTCGTGCCTGCAAACTCACAGGCATAGCCCAGAAATGCCATATCTTCCGCACAGCAGGTCATTGCCATGCGTCCCGGTACGAAATAGCCATCGGGATATTCCTCGGGCTTCAGTACCATGGCCAGAAACTGGATATTTTTGCCTTCATAGCGCTCCAGATGATCCATGGAATCCAGATACCAGATGCCGTAGCCCTGGTTGTCCAGTACGATAGGATCCTGATTCAGATCGTAGGGCAGATCCTCCTCGAAGATCTCATCGATCTCACCGTTGGAATCCTCGAAGATCACATCTGCGGAAGGATTCACCGCTTTGATGTTGCGCTTGTATACATTCAGATCCTTGATACCGTCGCAACGGTTGAAAATGATCATCTCGGACTTACGGATCATCTCCGCCAGCAGAGATTTCATATTTGTGTAGTACATAGGGAAGGTGGAGCCGTCAATGGTCGTGATCTGCTGCTCTACTTTCCAGTACCAGGGAAGCGTCATGTTCTTACAATTCCACATACCGTTATACTCGATGATGATACGGGCGGGCTTGTACTGCTTCTCCAGCTCGATCAGATGATTCGGAGTAAACTCCTCTTCCTCTTCGATCAATACGACATCCGTACGACTCTTTTTTAATAAAGCGGGATCGTATTCATTCTCGCCCTCTTCACAGAGGATGAGCAGTGTCTTTCCTTTGATCTGGAAATACGGCTGTCCCAGTGTAAATGTGATAAATTCTGTCTTACCGCTCTCCAGAAAACCATTTATGATATAGACTGGTTTCGTCATAATTCATACCTTTCTCTTTCTTATCCTGCTGCCTGTAAAATCCGTTCCGGCAATTTATTTACGGAACAGTTCTGCCAGCTTGTCCTCGTCCAGTTTGGAACCGATGACACAGATCTTACCGGTAACTTCCGGCTTACCGCTTCTGATGTCATGCTCTTCGGGAACATAATCATAATATACCCAGGTTCCGTCGGGAGCGGGTACCATACCCTTGGCACGCAGGATTGCACCGTACTCTCCGCTGTCCAGAGCAGTAAGGATCTTCTCGATGTCCTCTGCGCTGTAGGTGTTGGGTGTCTCGATACCCCAGCTGGTGAATACTTCGTCTGCGTGATGGTGATGATGGTGGTGGTCATGATCATGATCGTGGCAGCCGCAGGTGCAGTTCTCGTCATGCTCATGATGATGCTCATGGTCATGGTCTTCATCATGGTCATGATGATGGTGATGCTCATGCTCGTCGTCATCATCATCGTCATCGTGGTGATGTCCACAGCAGCACTCATGGTCGTGGTCATCCTCGTCATGGTCGTGATGGTGATGATGCTCGTGGTCACAGCACTCATCCTCATCGTGATCGTCATGGATATGCTCCAGCATTTCCTTCATCATATCTTCCAGCTTGTCAGCGCCTTCGATGGTCTTCAGTACTTCCCTGCCATCCAGCTGATCAAGAGGAGTGGTGATAATGGTAGCCTTGTCGTTATGCTCACGGATCATCTCCACGCAGGCATTCAGCTTTGCCTGATCCACTTTGTCGGTTCTGCTTAAGATAATGGTTCCGGCGTACTCGATCTGGTTGCTGAAGAATTCGCCGAAGTTCTTCATATACATCTTGCACTTGGATGCATCTACTACTGCTACCGCACTGTTGATCTCCACATCCAGATCTCCTGCCACGTTCTCCACAGCCTTCAGGACATCGGACAGCTTGCCGACACCGGAGGGCTCGATCAGAATACGCTCGGGAGCATAAGTGCTGATAACTTCCTTCAGGGAAGTACCGAAATCACCTACCAGAGAGCAGCAGATACAGCCGGAGTTCATCTCTTTGATCTCGATACCGGCCTCTTTTAAGAAACCGCCGTCGATACCGATCTCACCAAACTCATTCTCGATCAGAACGGTCTTGCTGCCGTCCAGAGCTTCTTTTAACAGCTTCTTGATCAGGGTGGTCTTACCGGCACCCAGGAATCCGGATACTACATCTATTTTCGTCATTGTTTTTTCCTCCAATCTGAGTCTAAGACCCATCCTTTTTATTTTCTATCATATTTACAGTATTGTCAATAAAACGATTATTAAATTTTTATCAACTAAGCCATAATGTTCGTCAGACACTGTGCGGATGCTCGCATACGCAGCTGTGCTACGGTCTCTCCGTCTCGATCATGCTGTAAGGCACCACGGCCACTTTTCCCTCTTCATCACCGCCACACAGGATTCCTACGAACACACCGTCCTCCGTAAAGGCTCCGCCTCCTGACATTCCGGGAGCGATCAGTCCCTGCAGCAGAAGCATATACTGGTCAAAATCCTCCACATAGATCCAGGGATCCACCACGAAAGCATAGACCGGCAGCCCACTCTCCCCTCCGTACATCCATACATCGTCATATTCCTTCAGTGCATCGAATACTTCCCGATCCGTCTGCACCGGCAGACAGACCTTCCATGCTTCCTCTGACAGTTCCGCCTTGTCCACCCACAGGAAAGCCAGATCGCAGCTGTCCACTGTCTCCACGCCGGTGGCAGCCACCTGTGTTCCGTCCGGAAATGTCACCCGGGCCTCTCCGGTATCGTCCGCCAGTACGTGCCCTGCCGTTGCGATCAGAATCCTGTTTTCCTCTTCATCATAGATCACACCGCTGCCCTGCCGCTCTCCCATCTGAATTCCCACCAGGGATTTCATTACCTTAAAATCATTCTCCGTCAGTTTCTGCTCTGTATGCACCGGCAGTTCCACAAATTCCATTCCTGCGTCAGCCTGTCCCATGCCGCTGTTTTCTTCCGAAACCTTCTGGCCTGCGGTCTCCGTGGAGACATTTTCCTCACTCCCACCGTTTTCCCCGCAGCCGGCGAAAAGTAACAGGCAGCTCAGTATCACAGTGATCCCTTTTATCCGCATTCTCTCTTTTTTCTCCATGACTTCTCCATATTTTCTCCGTGAAACATGCTCTGCATTGCAGTCGCTTATAACAGAAAACGGACCGCATCCGCAGTCCGCATTTTTCTCAAAAGGTGTAAGCAAAAAATAAGCCGAGTTCTGTATATGACGATCATCTATCTAGTACGACTGTCACCAGCCGCATCAAGCGACCTACCTGAAAGCAGACCGGGCCGGTCTATAGCTCTCTGTTTGGTCTTGCTTCGGATGGGGTTTACATGGCTCCGTCTGTTGCCAGCCGGACGGTAGTCTCTTACACTGCCTTTCCACCCTTACCGGCCAAAAGCCGGCGGTATATCTCTGTTGCACTAGCCTTGGAGTCACCTCCACCAGACGTTATCTGGCATCCTGCCCTGTGAAGCCCGGACTTTCCTCACCTGCATAAAGCAGCCGCGATCATCTATCTTACTTACACCTGTTCGATTATATCTTTTTCTTCCGGAAAAAGCAATATTTTTCTGCCAGACGTATGATTTCCCCATATCCCAGCGCTGCCAGCGGGAACATCATCATGTAATAGGCATACATATACCTGGCCTTTGCTTCCCAGAAAATGCTGAACAAAAAGCCCCCGATCACAGCCACTGCCAACAGCTGCTGTGTGATCTCACTGTCTTTTCGGACACAGAAGATAAAGTAAAACAGACACCCCAGATAGATAATAAACTGTAAACGATCTGCCATCCTCACCACACTGTCAAACAGATCTCCACTCAGCCGGTCTTCCAGTGCCGCCAGTTTCTCATGGTACACATCCCCGTGGTTAAAGTTGAAATACAGTGACTGATAGGTCGGGACATTCCACTGGGACAGAAGTTTTCCCTGATAAAAACCTCTCAGATACCCCGGCTGTGCTTTCATGGCCTGCATGCGCTCCTGCATCATCTCCCGGTAGATCTGATCGCTCTGCTCTGTATTACAGTCCGTTGCATAATATTGTGCCCAGCAATCGCTGTAATACCAGCCGTACCGGCCACCGATCTCTTCCATTCCCAGATACAGGTAAGCCGATGTGGGCAATCCTCGGGAATGCTCCATTCCGGATCTCATCTCATACATTTTATAGATTCCCTGATAGCACAAGAGTGGCAGTGCCAACGCCAGCACCAGTGAAATCAACAGGCGTCTGTCCCATTTTGAGAATATCCGTACCGCGCCGACCATGCAATATGCCACCACCAGGACCAGTGTGTTCTTACGCAGCAGAGTTCCCAGTGTAAGAGCTGTCACAATGCCCACCAGTGATCCCGTTTTTCCATATTTGATATATCGGACCAGCATCCATGCGGAAAACAGGGAACAGAATACCCAGGGAATCTCTCCGTAGACCCAGCTGGTATAAAAGACAGATGCCATACAGCTGCCCGCAAGCAGTGTCCCCATGGTCACCACCGCAAGTCTGCCGGAAACTTCCTTCAGAATGCCGTAAATGCAATAGATACCCGCCACGTTCAGAAGTACGAACACTATCTGGATCACATGATAATCCGCCTCTCCAAGAATCCGGAACAGCATCTCTTCCATGGCCGCCGGTCCCAACTGATGAGCATACAGACCGCAATAATGATCCGGAGCCAGCGTCCCATAGTCACCCTGTATAAAATCTATGGCCGCACCAATAACCGATGCCTGATCTGCACTCGGCACTCTGTCTGCCGCCAGAACCCAGCACAATCCTGCGATTCCCTGCCAAAGCATGCCGAGCGTTACGGCAATTCTTTTACACCAGATGGTGATTTTGTCACCGGCCTTTTTTTCCACTGCCGTCAGAACTGCATACAATAGCAATATCAGCGCTGCTGCCGCCAGATTCCGTATTACGGAATCCGGAATCTCCACCAGATCTTCATGACCTGCCACCGGAAGCATATACTGCAGGGTACGCATGGCATACCATACAAGGAACAGAAGGATCAGGCTGCCCATGATCCGGATCACCCAGTTTGCTGTCTGCTTTACTATCGATTTTATCTTTGGTAAACGACTCTCCACAGGTATTCTCCTTTTCTTACTGTAGAGTAAACTATTCAGCACCACATTCGCAAAATCGCATCTGACGATGCTTACTTTTTGCTCATGTGGTTACTTCGTCGCATCAATTCTGCCGCACAGTCTTACGAATGCAAGCATTCGACGCCTGTCAGGTAGATTTGCGCCGGTAGCCGTGTAAACTATTCAGCACCACATTCGCAAAATCGCCTCTCCGAGGCTTCCTTTTTGCTCATGTGGTTACTTCGTCGCATCAATTCTGCCGCACAGTCTTACGAATGCAGGCATTCGACGCCTGTCAGCAGAATTGCGCTACTCTGAATAGTTTACACGTTGAAGCAGCTTCCACCCACAAATTCCCTGCACAGAGAATTATTGGGAAGGCTTTCACTGGTCACACCCAGGAAATACTCCAGGAACTTAAGCAGTCTCTTGGCTTCGTAATATTCCGGTTCTCCCTTATCGATCTGGAACAATAACGGCTCTGCGAACTGCTTTAACACTGCCAGTTCATAGATCAGGACGGAATTAAACATGGCATCCGCATCCTCCTGGAACGGAAAAATATTCTGTTCCTCTCCCCGGCGCACGGAAGCCCACATATCGATGGTGCGTCTCGCATCCGCACCTCTGGTCCTCGCATCTCTGACCATACGGCGGAGAAGTCTTCCGTCCGTAGTCGGGATCCGGTTATGCTCATCAATATTGATATTGGTCAATGCACTGATATAGATCTTGTATTTGCTCTCCTCGGGAAGTGCATAAGATGTCTTCTCATTCAGACCGTGGATACCTTCGATCACCAGAATATCATCCGGTCCCAGTTGTTTGAAATTGCCCTTATATTCCCGCTTTCCGGTCTTGAAGTTAAAGGAAGGCAGTTCCACACGTTCACCGGCTAACAATCTGCACATGTCGTCATTGAACTGCTTTACATCAATCGCTTCCAGACATTCGAAATTGTAATCACCGTTCTCATCCCTTGGCGTGAATTCTCTGTTCACGAAATAGTCATCCAGTGCAATGGGATGCGGTGTTTTCCCCAGGGTCTTCAACTGAATGGATAATCTGTGGGAAAAACTGGTCTTGCCGGAAGAAGAGGGTCCGGCGATCATGACAAATTTCACGCCGCCCCTGTCTACGATGCTCTTGGCAATCTCGCCGATCTTACGCTCCTGCTGCGCTTCCTGTACCAGGATCAGTTCACTCAGCGACCCACGGCAGATCTGATCATTCAGATCACCTACGGTCTCAATACCGATCTCCTTTCCCCATTCCTCAGATTCTTTCAACGTCCGGAATAACAGCTTTCTCTCTTGAAACGGCTTAACATGTGTAGGATCTTTTTTATCCGGCAGCAGCAGCATAAATCCATCCTCATACGCTATGACATCGAACCACTTTACATAGCCGGCATTGGGCAGCATATAGCCGTAATAATAATCGTAATAACCGTCCATTTCATAAATATTTACGAAAGAGCCTCTGCGGTAACGGAACAGCTTTTCCTTATCCTTCATCCCCTCTTTCCGAAACAGTTCCATGGCATTATCCAGGGAATAGGATCTCTTCAGAAAAGGTGTCTTTGCCTCCACCAGCTCCCGCATCCGGTTACGGATCTTTGCAGCATTTTCTTCCGTCGCATTGATCTTCTCTTTTGGAGAGATGTAGGAGCCGTTGCCGATGGCAAATTCCACACGACAGCTCTGGGCCGCCTCTCTGCCGTAGACATCAAATACCGCTTTCAAAAACAGCATTGTGGCAGAACGCACATAAGTCTTGTTGCCCACATCATCCTTCAAGGTAAAAAAGGTAACCTCGCAATCCCTTGTCAGTTTCTTGAACAATTCTCTGATCTTGCCGTCTCTGGCTGCCAGTGCGATCAGATTCTCATACTCCTGCTGATAATCGTTGGCCACATCCTCGTAAGTGGCTCCCTGAGGATATTGTCTCTCTTCCCCGTTTATCTTCACTGTGATCATTTTTCTCACCCTGTCCTTCTGTAATCTGCTTTTACAGGTCTTATTGCCTAAATACAATCCGCTTCCTTGCCATTATCATACCAATCCAGTGCACGGGTAATCAGGGTGATCTCGTCTGCGATCTCCTGTCTGCGGCATATGGTTCTGGGATTGTCCGCATCTGCCTTTTGCTCCATGCGTCCCACGATCTGCTTTCGCTCGGTCAGCATCCATTCCAGATACTCCCGAAGTATCCGGTCTCTGCGGGATAAAAGCAGCGGGCCGAACTTTTCCGCCAGTCCGGGATCCAGACCTTCCGTCTTCCAGGAGTCCCCGACCTTCTGCCGTACCGCATCGTCCGTCATCGCACCCAGCCAGCGCACCTTCATCATAAAATAATATTTTCCTTCTTCGTAGATGATATTCTCATCCAGCAGAAGATATCCCTCATCCATCAGGAATGTCCGAAAATGCGGGATCTCCGACTGTGGCTGCAGGATCAGCTCTGCAAATCCCTGTGCCTGTTCTCTTCCTTCGGTAAGAATCTTCTCCATGAGAGGTCCGCCCATGCCGGCACAGATCATCCCGTTCGCCTCTCCGGTCTTCAGGCCGTGCAGACCGTCGGAAAGTCTGGTCTCTATCCTGTCCTGCAGACCATATTCCCGGATATGCTCTCTGGCACGCTCCAGGGGCCCTGACCGCACATCCATAGCGATCACCCGTGGGGAGAGCCCCCTCTGCACGAGATAGACCGATACAAAACCATGGTCACACCCCACATCTGTTATCACAGTGCCGGGAGTGACCATGTCTGTTAAAGCCTGCATTCGGTTGGATAATATAACTTCCGCCATTAATCCAGATAATCCTTCAGCTTGCGGCTGCGGCTGGGATGACGCAGTTTGCGCAATGCCTTTGCTTCGATCTGACGGATACGTTCACGGGTAACGTTGAATTCCTTACCTACTTCCTCCAGAGTACGGGCCCGTCCGTCATCCAGACCGAAACGGAGTCTCAGTACTTTCTGTTCTCTCTCTGTCAGAGTACCCAGCACTTCCACCAGCTGTTCCTTCAGCAGGGTAAATGCTGCAGCGTCGGAAGGAACCGGTACATTATCATCCTGAATGAAGTCGCCTAAATGGCTGTCTTCCTCTTCACCGATAGGAGTCTCCAGGGATACGGGCTCCTGGCTGATCTTTAAGATCTCACGCACTCTGTCTACCGGCATGTTCATCTCTTCCGCGATCTCTTCGGGGGTCGGTTCTCTTCCCAGCTCCTGCAGCAGCTGTCTGCTCACGCGGATCAGTTTGTTAATGGTCTCTACCATATGCACCGGGATACGGATGGTTCTCGCCTGATCGGCGATCGCTCTGGTGATGGCCTGGCGGATCCACCAGGTCGCATAGGTGGAGAACTTATATCCCTTACGATAATCGAATTTCTCTACAGCTTTGATCAGACCCAGGTTACCTTCCTGGATCAGGTCTAAGAACAGCATTCCACGGCCTACATATCTCTTGGCAATGCTGACTACCAGACGCAAATTGGCCTCTGCCAGACGCTTTTTCGCTTCCTGGTCGCCCTCTTCCATTCTCTGGGCCAGTTCGATCTCTTCCTCAGCACTTAACAGGGGCACCTTGCCGATCTCCTTTAAGTACATACGGACAGGATCCTCAATGCTGACGCCTTCCGGTACGGACAGGTCGATGTTCTCCACATCCACTTCGTCCTCATCGGTCAGAATGATCTCTTCGTCATCCACATCATCGTCATCGGTAATACGCAGCACATCTACGTTGTTCTGGTCCAGATACTCCAGAACCTTCTCCATCTGTTCCTCTTCCAGAGGCATGTCCGCAAAGAAGTCACTGATTTCCTGATACTCCAGCACATTCTTTTTCTTTTTCGCCATATTCAGGAGCTCTTTTATCTTCTCCGCAAATTTTGCCTGTGTGTTTTCATCCATTTTCGTGGTTCCATCCTTTCATTGCCATTATTTATAGCCATATTTCGTATTTTTTATAACTGTCCCGAGCCGCAAACCCTATTATTCCAGAGAAATGCGGGCTCTTTGTAATTCTTCCAGTGCTTTTTTGCCTTCCACCGCTTTTTTGACCGCGTTGACATCTGTACCCAGCTGCGCCATATAGTACTGGTAGCTGTTGCGTTTGACTGACACCAGAATGTCATGGAAAGCTCTTTCTCTCTCCTGCTTCGTGGACAATTCGGGAAGCGTTGTATGGAACAGCTCCGCTGCCTGCCTCTGCTCCTCTTCATCCTCAAACATGCTGATGATCCCCGCCGGCTGAAACTGTCCGTTGTCCAGCTCTGCAAACATCTTCTCCGCCACCTTGCGATACAATTCCTCCGTGAAATCCTCCAGAGAAATGTACTTACGTACAATCGTATACAGAGAAGGATCATCTCCGATCCAGGTGATCAGCAGTCTCTGGGACTTCCGTCCGCTCTCCGAAGGATCGCTCTTATTCTGCACTCCGCTGCGGGGACGGGGAATCGGTCTGGCGATTCCCGTCTGGGAAGCATATCCTATGACCATTTTGCGCAGATCATCGGGACGGATCATATATTTTTCGGCAATGGCCTGCAAATAATTCTCCCGCTCCAGATCTTCCGAAAATTCGCACAGTTTCTGTGCGATCTCCCGGTGGAACTTCGTCCGCTGTTCCGGATCACTCTGATCGTATTGTTCACTCAGGATACGGATCTCGAAGTAGAAACTGTTCTCCGCCTGATCGATTCTCTCCTGAAAAGCCTCTTTCCCCAGATTCTTGATAAATTCATCCGGGTCCTTATAAGGACGCATATTGATGACTTTACCGGTAAGCCCGGCCTCCCTGAGAATACCGATGCCCCGGAGTGCCGCCTTGGTTCCGGCACCGTCGCTGTCGTAGGCCAGCAGGATGTTTTCCGCATAACGGTGTAAAAGGTTAGCCTGTTCCACCGTAAATGCCGTTCCCAGGGATGCCACCGCCTGGGTAAATCCCGCCTGATGCATGGCTATGACATCCATGTAGCCCTCGCACAGGATAATATTGCCCGTCCGGGCAGTCCTTGCGAAATTCAGTCCATAAAGATTCCTTCTCTTATCGAAGATCATGGTCTCCGGTGAATTCAGGTATTTCGGTTCCCCGTCTCCCATGACTCTGCCGCCGAAGCCGATGACCCGGTGGTTGATATCCTGTATGGGGAACATGACACGATTCCAGAACTGGCTTCGCAGTCCCCGCTGTTCAGAAAACATTGCCAGTCCGGAGTCTTTGATCTCTTCGTCCGTAAAGCCCTTTTTCCGCAGGTACTGTACCACCTGCTCGCCGTTTTTCCCGGCATAACCCAGTCCGAAATGATGCATGGTCTCATCGGTCAGCTTCCGCCCCGTCAGATACCGCATTCCCACTTCGCCACGGGGATCCCGCAGCATATAATAAAAATATTTTGCCGCTTCCTTATTGACTTCCAGCAGCCGCATACGTTTGCCGGCTTTTTTCTTCTGTTCCGGTGTCTCCTCCACTTCGGGAAGCTTTACCCCGGCGCGGTCCGCCAGGATCTTAATGGCCTCCGGGAAGGTATCGTTTTCATATTTCATAAGAAACGTATATACATTTCCGCTGGCATGGCATCCGAAGCAATAATACATCTGTTTGTTCGAAGACACCGAAAAGGAAGGTGTTTTTTCGTTATGAAAAGGACAGCAGCCCCAATAGTTGCTTCCCTTTTTTTTCAATGAGACATAGCCCGATATCACATCCACGATGTCATTTCTGGCTCTGACTTCTTCTACCAGTTCTTCGGGATAATACACGTTTTTTAACTCCTATTTTATCTTGTACCTATCTCTGCCAGGATTTCGGTATGTAAATATCCTCGTATACCGCTATGGCAAACCGATCCGTCATCGCTCCCACATAGTCGCAGACGACCTTCTCTCTCGGTTCTCCCACGGAAAGAAGATTGAGATATTCTTCCGGCAGATCATCCAGATGCTTCAGGAAATGCTGGTACAATGTCTCCATCAGCATCTCTGCTTTCCCCTCTTCGCTCTTCGCTACCGGGTTCTTGTAAACTCTCTCAAACATGAACTGTCGTATCTTCGTCATGGCTTCCGCCACCGGCTCCGACATCAGGATGTCTCCCTTGTCCATGCTGTTGGTCACGATGTCATGAATGAAATGATCCAGTCTCTCGGTGGGACTGCTGCCGATCACCTCACAGATGTCCTTCGGCACATCCGCTTCCGTGAGGATTCCTCCGCGGATGGCGTCATCCATATCGTGATGAATATAGGCAATTTTATCGGAAAGTCTGACGATCTTGCCCTCCAGGGTGTGGGGCTTTCCAATGGTCTGGTGGTTTCTTATACCGTCTCGCACCTCGTAGGTCAGATTCAGCCCCTTGCCATCCTTCTCCAGAATGTCCACGGTGCGGACGCTCTGTTCGGCATGTTCGAAGCCAAAAGGGCATACTCTGTTCAGCGCACGCTCTCCGGCATGTCCGAAAGGCGTGTGTCCCAGATCGTGTCCCAGCGCAATGGCTTCCACCAGATCCTCGTTCAGCTTTAATGCCTTGGCTATGGTTCTGGCCGTCTGGGATACCTCCAGCGTATGTGTCAGTCTGGTACGGTAATGGTCACCCTCAGGTGTCAGAAATACCTGGGTCTTATCCTTTAGCCTTCGAAAGGCCTTGCAATGGATAATACGGTCTCTGTCTCTCTGAAACACCGGCCGGATATCACATTGTTCTTCCGGTCGCAGACGTCCTTTGGAGTTCACACTCAAGGATGCGTACGGACTTAAATAATCCTTTTCCCACTGTTCCAAGTTTTCTCTGATCGTCATAGTTCCTCCTGCCCCTACTTCTAATATTCTGTGCCTGTCTTAAAAATCCTTTTCTTTCTTTTGAAAAAAATAGTCATTTTTTCTGATTTAAATTATCTGCACACAGAATAGATGAATTCCGCATTCTTATCCATGGCCTCACTGGCCTTTTTGAAGGGTGACATCTGAAAAACATGCCACATTCCGGGGAATCGGTCGATATGGGCAGCGACCCCGGCTTTGATCAGATTTTTATATAGCCGCAGAGAATCGTCCAACAGGATTTCATTCTCTCCCACCTGAATATAGACGGGCGGGAAACCATGAAAGTTTCCAAACAGCGGAGAAATATAAGGATCCGTCAGATCTCTGTCCGGGGCATAGGCCCTGGTCATACGGTCGATGTACTCTTTATCCAGTACCGGATCCAGTTCCGCCTTGGTCTGGAAAGTCTTGCCCTCGCCGGTAAGATCCGTCCAGGGAGACATCAGCACGATTCCTCTGGGAAACAGGCGCTCCTGCTCTTTTAATTTCAACACCAGTGAAAGTGCCAGATTACCTCCGGCCGAATCTCCGGTAATGATCACATCTCTTGCTCCGTAGCCCAAAAGCATCAGATAGTTCCAGGCTTTCATGGCATCCTCCGCAGCTGCCGGATACGGATGCTCCGGTGCCAGTCTGTAATCAAAGCACAGCACATCCATGGAAGTACCCGCCGCCAGCTTCGATGTCAGGGTTCTGGCATAGATACTGCTGCCGGTGGAATATCCGCCTCCGTGGCAATGCAGGATCACATACTTTTTCATATGAGCCCGGTTCACGCTGACCCACTCCGCATCCATGCCATCGATGTCCACGGGACGGTACTGGATCTCTTTACTGTTGCCGAGCAGCTCGCCAATGTGATCCTGGGATTGTCTGTGCTTCTCCAGATCCGGATTCTCCACAAGACCATGGGCCCTGCGGATGAGCTGCATCAGATTCTGATTGTTCTTCTCACTGTTTTTTCCTACCAGTGCCATAAGTTCCTCCTGTTCACCTAGTTTTCTCGTAACTATTCAGCGCCTCATTCGCAAAATCGCATCTCCGATGCTTTCCTGAACAACAAGTTCACTTGTTGTTTGCTCATCTGAGGCTGCTTCGCCAATATTTCATGGCTCTGAATAGTGATCAAAAGTGCAATCTTCTGCGCACTGCATTGCGCAGTCTCCTCCGGGATAAAAGGGTGGCGATGGTGATATCGACGATCACGCAGATCGTCAGCACGATAGCCGACCATCCCAGTGCGATCTCCTGTCTCAGGAACCGGTCGATCAGAAGTTCCAGTCCCACGCACAAAACAGCGATTCCCGAGATCAGGTACAGGGCTCCTGTCAGGAAGGACATGGGGAGCTTGCGGATACAGAACGTCACCGCTTCCACCACTGCCGTCACCAGCAATACGATCGGCAGTCCCAGTCCATAGAACCAGCTGTTATGTCCCGTCAGATAAGTCAGCAGATATAGATACACGATCACTGCCACTCCATCCAGCAGAATCGACAGATAAATGGGCTGCCTCGTATAAATAACCACAGGGATCATAATAACCCACAATACCAGGACTACGCCAATCACCGCCAGAGACCACAGACTGCTGCGGAACACAAAAGCGTTTAACAGCCCACAGGTCACCGCCGTAGCCAGTACAATAACCGTCAACAGTACTCCCAGATCTTTTCTTTTTACCACTTCCACCTGTCCCTTTTCCTTTGGAAAAGGGGATGGCTGCTTCTCCGGTTCCGGTGCCTTGGGATTATACACCGGTGTGTCGCACAGAGGGCACTTCGTTGCCGAAGCATCCAGTTCCACACCACAGTTCACACAATATGACATAAGCATTTCCTTTCTAACCGGAGGATCTACCGGTTACTCTCGATCTTCACATGAATACCGTCCTGTACCAGCTTGCGGAAAAACAGTCGTTCCACATCCGTTTCCGCAATACTGCTGGCAAAATTGATGGTCAGAATATCTTCAAAGCTGGCAATGGCACAGTTGGTTCTCGTAGAGAACGGCTGTCCCATATAGATATCAAAACGTTCGATATAGGGCTTCATGGTCTCCGGCACTTTCAAAGCTCCCATGTTGGTCAGTCCCGCCGAAGAGTTTTTGTCCTGGATCTTCGTATAGAACTGGCGGACCACCAGATCCTTGATAAACAGCGGTACCACACGGATAAACGGGTTTCTCTGGGTCTCTGCGTTGGTGGTGATATCGCCCCGCAACAGCTTTTCATTCAGATAATACCGCATGTAATTGTGCACCTGGGTCACGATCTCTTCAAAAGTGTATTCTCCCAGTCTTGGGTCAATCCCCGGATAGATCATGGTGATAAAATTCCGCAGAGTCTTCGATGGGAAAAAGCGCCGCAGATTCACCGGCATGGCAATCTTTACCGGACGTAATTTTAAATGCCACTCACTCTCCTGCTTCTGCATCAGTGCATAGAGCAGAACCGCATTGAGATATTCCGTAATGGTGGCATTATAGCTTTTTGCCACCTTCATGACCTCTGCCACCGACATAATACCGTCTATGATGTTCAGGGTATAAAAGGGCTCCTTGGTTCCCCGGACACGGTAAGCCTTCTCCCCCGGTCTGGGCGGGCACACCTTGGCATTGGCATATTTCATGTAGGCATCTTCCAGTTCTACCGGATCCGGTGTCTCTAAAATATCCAGCACAAAACCGCCGTTCTCAATCTCCGTATGCCCCTTCAGGCGCAGATAAGTGGCCGTCAGAGTCTGCAATACGCACATGCCTCCGGTACCGTCTCCCAGACTGTGATGGGCCTCCAGGGCGATCCGGTTCCGGTAATAATAGATTCTTACCAGATACCGGTTATTGGCCTTGAAATACATGGGCTGACAGGGATTTTTCACGTCCTCCTGCACAAATGGGCCGGGGCGGTCATTGGGCTCCAAGTATCTCCAGAAGACACCCTTGCGGATAGCCGCCTTATACGTCGGAAAACGAGGCATTGTCAGATTCACGGCCCGCTGCAGCATCTCGGGATTGATCTCCTCCTTTAAAAGAACGGACAAACGATAAACGGAAGAAAAATCTCTTCTCTGTAAGGTCGGGTATACGATGGCCGACAGATCCAGTTTGTACCAGTCCTTGTGTACTTTCGATGCCCTGTCTGTCTTCGTTTTGTCTCTTCTATTAATTGCCACGGTTTTCGCCCCTTTCCCGGTTTTGTATTATATTTTTCAGAAACGACAAAGGCGGCAACCTTTCGGTCACCGCCATGTGATGCAGAAAGAGGGACTTGAACCCTCATGGTATCACTACCACACGGACCTGAACCGTGCGCGTCTGCCAATTCCGCCATTTCTGCGAACAAGATATATCTTACAGTATTTAATTAAAAATGTCAACACTTTTTTCAAATTACTTTAAGTCACTTGAAAAAGTGATGCAGAAAGAGGGACTTGAACCCTCATGGTATCACTACCACACGGACCTGAACCGTGCGCGTCTGCCAATTCCGCCATTTCTGCGAACAAATGTATATTACAACAACCGGCTCCAAATGTCAACACTATTTTTCGAATTATTTGAACTGTATGCAAAATAATTACGATTTCTGCGTTCTTCGGCCTTGTAACTATTCAGACCCCATTCGCAAAATCGCCTCTACGAGGCTTCCTTTTTGCTCATGAGGTTACTTCGCCATGTAAAACTGCTTATCTGCCTGAATGCAAGCATTCGCAGAACACAGTTTTGCATGGCTCTGAATAGTTACCAATTATTTTACATTTACATGTAGGAACTGAACAGATTGCCTGCATTGTAAGTGCCGATATATCCTGCTGTTCCGGTGTACAGACTGCTTCTGGTGGAAGCATGGTCTGCTGCAAAATTGATCATGGAACTCTGTGCGGATACACGATAACCATAGGAACCGTTCCCCTGGAACAGGTTCTTCACAGTATTCATATCGGCTTTCATAAAGGTATCCTTGTCCAGAGACAGGGTGCCGTCATTTTTCATAGTGATACCGATCTTCGCCAGCTGCTTACTGTTGGCAATGGTAGTATTCCCCAGAGATTCCGTGCGGTTGTTCACTGTGGTATCGCTCACATCATCCACAGCAGCCATCACGCTGTTGTAATTCTTCACAAAGCTGTTCACCGCATTGTAGATGGCACTGGTATCATAGCCCTTGGTCGTGGTCTCTATACCATTCTCATCCTTGGTGGTGATATCCTTTTGTGCGAACAGATCATTTTTACCGGTAGCCAGTAATGTATCTGCGGATTCCTTCAAAGCATCAGTGGTGGTCTCTACCTTGGCCAGTGCTTTCTTCGCGGTCTCCGTCGTGGTGTCTTTCTTCGTTATGTCGGAAGCTGCGGTTTTGGATGCGTTGTTCTCCTTGCCGTAATAAGCCTTCATCAGCTTGGCATAGCTGCCGTTCTTAATACTTGCATAATCTGCCAGCCAGTTGCTGCTTGCCGCATTGGATGCCGTAGAGCTCAAACCGGAAAACAGAAATGAATAATTGGTCTTTGCCTGAATATTAATACTCATCACAGTCACCTCCGTGTCAACTGTTTTGAATCGGCCTTTCAGCCATTAGTCCTTTTATATCAGTTACAGTATACTACTTATTTCGGATTTTTCCAAGGTTTGTTAACTGTTTTTTGAAAAAATCCCATTAATTGAGTATTTTTTCCAGCATGGTCACCCGGTTGAAGGGAAAAGAGAAATAATAGCCGTCCGCAAAATCCTCCGTCATGACGATCACTTCCTTTGCCAGCTGCACACCGGCCTGCTCTCCCTCTTCTCTGGTCATGTCCGCCCGGTATCTTGCCAGTACTTCGTCTGTCACGTCGATGCCTGCCATCTCGTTCTTCATAAAGGTGGCATTTTTAAGACTCACGAAAGGCATGATCCCGCAGAGAATCCTTGCTCCGGTCTCCTCTTTGATCCGGCGCACTCTGTCGGCACTCTCCTGTGTGGAAATGGGCTGTGTCAGAAAAAAGGTGGCTCCCGCCGCCATTTTCTTCTTCACTCTGCCGATCTCCACCTCAAGATTACGCCTGCCCTGATTGATGGCTCCGCCGTAGCTGGCCGGAGCCTGCGTGAACTGCTCCTCGTTCATATCCGCCAGAATCTGCATCAGTCCCACAGAATCAAAGTTGAACACACTCTTCACCGTAGTCCGCACCATGGAAGGAATGGGGTCTCCCGTGATCACCAGGAAATTCTGAATACCATTGATATAGGCTCCCAGCAGCTGGGAACGCATGGCAATGGCATTTTTATCCCGGCAACAGATATGGGGCATGACACACATACCGGTCTCTCTTGCCACCTTCTCCGCCATGAGAATGGAATCTGCTCTGGTACGTCCCGAAGGAGAATCCGGGAAAGTCAGCACATCCACTCCGCTCTTCTGTAGCAGATGTGCCGCATCCATCAGTTTTTCGTCATCGATTCCCATGGGAGGTGCCAGTTCCACGGCGATCAGCTTTCGGTTCCTGCCCTCCGCCTCTTTGGTATGATAAAAAGAACGGTCTTCCTTCGGTGCCTGCTGTTTCTCCGGTTCTGTGTCTTTTTTTGCCTGTGGGTACTGGGTCAGATCCAGCTTTCCGGCAAGCTCCGCGATATATTCCGGTGTCGTACCGCAGCAGCCGCCTGCCATATCCACTCCAAGGGCAGTCATCTGCTGCATTCTGTCCACAAAATAGTCTTTGTTATCCCCGGTGAAGAGCATACGGCCGGTGACCATCTGAGGATACCCCGCATTGGGAAGGGCTGTGAGAAGTTTTCCTTCCGGTTTTTCCAGTATCTGCAGGATCCGGTGCATATGGGACGGACCCACACCGCAGTTAAAGCCCACGGCATCGATCTCCTTTGCTTCACCCGCTCTCTGTAAAAGCTTTCTGGCACTTAATCCTGCATTGCTGTAGCCGAACTGGTTTACAGAGAATTGTACCGTAATAAATGCCTGTTCCCCGATCATTTTGATCGCAGGCAGGAGCTCTTCCATCTCGGAAAAAGTTTCAAAGACAAAAAAGTCCGCTCCCTCTTCCAGAAAAATATTACAAATTTCTTCATATTCTCTGCTTAAAGCATCTTTCTGTGCCATGGCCTCCCCTGGAATCTGGCCAATGTCCGCCGCTATGTAGATCTCTTTCGTCTCTCCGGTGGCTTCTCTCCACTCTGCCACTGCTTCCCTTGCCAGCCGGAGCCCACTGCGCAGTGTCTCTCCGATCTGTTCCCGGGGTATATCCATGCAGAAGCTGTTGGCAGCAAAGGTATTGGTTCGTAAAATCTGTGCTCCTGCTTCCAGATACTCTCTGTGGATCTCCTTTACCCGCTCCGGAGCCTCCAGATTCGCCAGCTCCGGCAGCTGCCTCGTGTCGTATTTTCCTCCGTAATAAGTGCCGAAAGCTCCGTCAAACAGAATCTTTTTCTGTTGGATTCTTTCACGGATCTGTTCTTTGGTGTATTTTGTATTGCCCATTATTGTTTCCTTTGTCCTGTTGATTTCGTCCAGTTTTCTTTTAAAAACGAGCAGGTCTGCTCTCGCAAGCCTGCTCGTTGATCAGCTTCCGTAACTATTCAGAACCACATTCGCAAAACCGCTCTTTCAGAGCTTACTTTTTGCTCATATGGTTACTTCGCCATATAAATCATGTCAAATGTTCTTACGAATGCAAGCATTTGACGTACATTTGACATGATTTGCATGGCTCTGAATAGTTACAGCATACCATATTCTTTTTCGGAAAAACAGTAGCAAATTTAATGATTACATTAACTTGCGGAACAATGCGGTCAGATCCTCGATGCTTGCATCCTTGGGGTTACCGGGTGCGCAGGCATCTGCATGAGCGGATTCTGCCAGGAAAGGAAGATCCTCTTCCTTCAGTGCTTCCAGCTTGGAAGGAATTCCTACATCCTCGGACAGCTTGCGAACGGCATCTACAGCAGCCTTACGATAGGTTGCCTGATCCATCTGGTCTACACCTTCCACTCCCATAGCACGAGCGATCTCACGATACTTTTCACCGGTGCAGTCAGCATTGTACTCCATAACGATGGGGAGCATCATTGCGCAGGCTACACCATGAGGGGTATCATAGACAGCACCCAGAGTATGTGCCATGGAATGGGCAATACCAAGACCTACGTTGGAGAAGCCCATACCTGCAATGTACTGGCCCAGAGCCATGCCTTCACGGCCTTCCTTGGTATTGGCTACCGCACCGCGCAGGGACTTGGAAATGATCTCGATTGCCTTCAGGTGGAACATATCGGTCATCTCCCATGCCGCCTTGGTGGTGTAACCTTCGATAGCGTGGGTCAGAGCATCCATACCGGTAGAAGCGGTCAGTCCCTTGGGCATAGAAGACATCATCTCGGGATCTACCACAGCGATGATGGGCATGTCATGAGGATCTACACAGACGAATTTACGCTTGCGCTCTACATCGGTGATAACGTAGTTGATCGTAACCTCAGCTGCGGTACCGGCTGTGGTGGGTACTGCGATGATGGGTACACAGGGTTTCTTGGTAGGTGCTACGCCTTCCAGGCTGCGTACATCTTCAAATTCAGGGTTGGCAATGATGATACCGATGGCTTTGGAGGTATCCATGGAAGAACCACCACCGATGGCGATGATATAATCTGCACCGGATGCCTTGAAAGCAGCCACACCGTTTTTCACATTGTCAATAGTAGGATTAGCCTTAATATCGGAATAAATTTCATAAGCAAGACCTTCCTTGTCAAGCAGTCCGGTTACTTTTCCGGTCACACCGAACTTGATCAGGTCGGGATCGGAACATACGAATGCCTTCTGAAAAGCATGAGCCTTTGCTTCGGTTACGATTTCTGCAATTGCTCCTGCACCGTGATAAGAGGTCTGGTTGAGCATAATTCTGTTTGCCATGATACATAATCTCCTTTCGACATAAAAACAATCATATTGATAATTTTATTCTAACTGCAAACATCGCATAAAGAAAGTGACAGTTTGCCCCGACTGTCACTTTTTACAGAAAGTTCACAATGTGTACATCTATTTTAGTAATTTTTCACAAATAGTTTTGGTGATTTTTTCACTACCGCAATACACCCAACTGCTGAAATAATTCTGTCACCGGCATAGGAAGTGCACTGACCAACAGCGCCGCCATCTGCTCCGGTGTTCTCTCCTTCGGAGCGAAGATCCATTCCACGGTCATATCAATAGATCCTCTGCAATAAAGCTGCAAGGGAAATAAAAGGTTCTCTTCAAGCTGTCTGCCGGTCTTACGCCTGATCAGCTGTGTATAGAAATTCAGGATCAGCTCGTAGTCATGTTCCTTTAGAGAATTATGATCATCCGATCGGAATGCCCCAGCAAAAAAGACTCTCTCATTTTGAATGAATTCAAACTTTCTGGTCAGTCCTTCGTATACAGTAAGTCCGTCTCCCATCTGGGCAAAAGATTCCAGTAAGAGTTTGTCGAAATACCAGTTGATCAGATCATATTTGTCCTGAAAATTCCGATAAAAGGTCTGCCTCGTCACGCCGCAGGTCTGCACGATCTGCGTCACGGTCATGGCATCGGTGCCGGACGAAGCCATACACTTTTTCGCCGCTTCCGCCAGACGGTATTTAGTTTTATCCGCTGAAGTTTCCTTCGTACTCATGCTGTCACACCTCTACGGTACTACCGGTTTCGGCGGGCATAACCTTCCGTCATATCCGCGAAATCCCGCTCCTGCATATTCTGTGTGGATGCTCCGTTATTGTGTCCCTGGCAGGCACATAATCCTACGGCATTGACAACACATAATACTGTTGCCAGAAATACTCTCTTCATATTATTTTCCTCCTGTCTGTTGTATGATCTGATTACATTTCCGGTAATTCTGCTTCCAGTAAAGCCGCTGCATCTCTGACGCAGTCGATGCATTCTCTCTTTACAATGCCATCGTTGATACCTTTTAATTCCTTACAGATCACGGTTCCGTTCTGCTCCTTGAAGCTCTGAATTATCCTTCTGGACCCTTGCATGGTCTTCTGCGGATTTTTATTGATCAGTCCCAGTACATTGACCGCTCCGATGACAGCTCCGCAGGTAGCTTCCATGCTGCCGCCGATTCCTACCGCAAAGCCCTGGGTAAGATTCCTAGCCGTCTCTTCATCAATTCCCGCCAGATCACAATACGTGCACGCCACTGCCTGCGCACAATTGTAGCCACACATTTTTCTTTCTGCCGCTTTTTCTACTCTTGATTCCATAACTGTTGTTCCTTCTTCTGTTTATATTTTTCCAATAATCATCTGTAGTGTATTTTCTGTTATGTATTATATCAGAAATAAATCTAAGACGCCATCGTCATAATTTTCTATCTTTACATTTCTCCCAAACTGTTCTAAGTGTATAAATAATTCCTACAAATTTCAAAATCATGTTGACATTGCCGTGGGAAGATGTTATTATCATTCTTGCGTGATGCGAGATAGTAATTATTTTGTGTCGCTATGCGGAAGTGTCGGAATTGGCAGACGAGCAAGACTAAGGATCTTGTGGTAGCAATACCGTGTGGGTTCAAGTCCCATCTTCCGCATTATTTTTTTACATTAAAAAGCTTAGGAATAGGGTGTTCCTGAGCTTTTTTCATTTGTAAAAATAATGATATTAGGGTGAGACTCTTTCAAGCTGCCTTCTCTCTGTGAATAATCTACCAAGGATCTGTGTCGGCTCTTCAGCATTTTCAGTTAAGTTCAATCTTCTGACCAATACTTCATTGAAATAGGTTCTATTACAACTGCAATTATATTATTATTTTGATCTACTCTAAATCTAAATGCATAAAAGTAGTCTTTGGTTGAATCAATTTTTAAGAAATAATTATATGCTCCGGAGTCCTTTAACCCATCATGTGAGAATACATCTTTAATATCTGCGGAACGCTGCTTTGTATCTCCATATAATTCAATTACTTTGTCTATACTGTCTCCAAGTTTGATGCCTCTTACTGTACTTTCTATTACATTACCATCATCTGTAAATTCACCTGATACTATCATGTTTGCATTATCGGCAAGCATGTATGCAGCCTCATCATTTCCCGCCTCTACATATTCATTATATGTATCATATCCCAAAAAACTAAATGCAAGGTCTTTTTCTGAAAGTGGCTCTGCTTCTTCTATGTTGGTTACTTCTGTGGTCTTTTCTGCCTCTGTTGATTCGTCTTTCGCTTCTGCTTCACTTGTGTTATTTTCTACTACCTCAGTGCTTTCTATTGTCTCCGTGGTTGTTTCTGTAAGTTCTACTTGTGCAGATTCAACGGCATTGGGGATGGATTCTGTTGTCGCTGTAGCTTCCTGTTTTCCGCAGGAAACAAAAGATAAAGTACATATTGTCATCAGCGCTAAAATAATTTTTCTTTTCATAGTCTATTTCTCGCTTTGTTAAAATCAATATTCTTTTGCAATCTCTCCCTCAATCCCATACATTATCTTAAATGTCTCAAGGTCTTCCGCCCGGCGGATCAGCATGACCTCTTCAAATTTTCCCGTGCGAATATCCTTAAATCCTGCCACCTGTTCACCGTTGCAGATGCTGGCTTTGATAACAGGTTTTTGATTGCTTCTGTCGTAAGTCTTCTTTTCGGTTCTCTTTGGAAAAAGTCTCATTTCTCTTCCTCCAGTGCTGCTTTTACCATCCGTTCAAAGGATTGTGCAAATCTTTCGTCATCCTCTTCCGTCCGCTTCTTCGGACCTTTTAAATGATTTTTATGAGAAGCTCTTCTTGCCTTTTTATTCAGATGTCGTTCCATGAGCATCTGGTCGATGTTCTCATCCGTGTACCATTTACCGGACTGGTGGATGGCATAGGCACTCTTGCCCAGCGTCATGGCTGCCACGCCATAGTCCTGAGTTACCACGATGTCTCCCCTGCGGCAGAGACTGATCAGCTTATAATCCACAGCATCCGCCCCGGCTCCCACGACCACCACCTCGCTGTAACCGGAAGTCAGTATATGATTGGTATCGCACAGAAGTGTCACCGAAATCTGATATTTCTTTGCAATCTTTTCCACTATGTCCACCACCGGACAAGCATCTGCATCCACATAAATCTGCATAGGTAAGTTCTCCATCACCTTTTTCTGTAATTGAAATTATAGTAACTTTATCAGACGTTTACAAGTGTATATTTAGCCATAAAAAAACCGACCTCCTATCGTTAGATTTTAGGTCTAACGATAGGAGGTCGGTTCAGGATAAGGCTATTTTTCAATCCATATCAAAAATTATCCATTTTGAACAATTCACTTCTTGTTTTTATTCAGTTTCGTTTTCTTCCTCTAATAGCTTTAATAATGCAGAAGGTTCACACACCTTAACAGAAGATTTCATATAATCTTTTACATTTCTGGTTACTATACAATCCATTTCTGAACGAATTGCTGTTTCCACCATAATAGCATCTTCATAATCACCAATTTCAGAAGATATTGCTTTCCGGCAATCTAAAGAAGTGGTATCCAACAAATGAAATAAAGTAAAAAGCTTGCTCAAAATCTTTCGTGTTTCTACGTCGTTATGTGTTAAACGGTGTGTCAGATAATAGATATCTGTAACTGACTTTGCTGTAATATAACCCTCAAATTGCTTATTTGCAGAATATATAAAGAGTTTTTGCGCTACTTCTGAAAATGGAGCACGAGACTGTAATGCATCGATGATAACACAAGTATCAACTAAAACTCTCATATCGTATTCAACCTTTCTTCCCGTGCTTCTTCCAGAGTCATATCATTTGAAAGAACGCCAAACAATGATTTAGCAACATCTACTCTATCCTGATATGGATTAGACAATTTTGCAACAACTTTTCCGTTACGAGTAATATAAATATCCTCTGTTTCTGCAAGCATAAGATATTTGCCAAGATTAATTTTTAATTCAGTTGCAGTAATGGACATATCATCATCACCTTTCTTGAAGAATAACTATTTATCGTCTCATAAAGAGAATCTCTCTTTTCAATTATATTATACACAAATCGAACGATTTTATCAATAAAATCGTTCGAAAATCGACTATTGAATGCTGGTCGGAGCGCTACTCCGCCAGATACATCTTCAGGCTTCCTTCCACCGCATCCATGGCTTCCTCCACACTCGCCTGCCCGTTTAGGTATGCCTGTAAGCTCTCGGTCAGGGAAGTCTCGATCTGAGTGTCTTCCTTAAGGCACAGGGTGGCTGCCTTGCACAGCTCCATCAGATGGTTCGCGGTCTCCTCAGAGTAGGCTTTGATGGCGAACTCTGCGGTACTGCCGTCGATATCATAGGTGGTATAGGCTTCCGCCATGCTGCGGTCTGCTGCAGCCTGCGTCTCCAACGCTTTGGCATTGACGGGGAATCCCTCATAGGTATCCACGCTCTGCAATTCTTCGGACAGAGCAAACTGCAGGAAATCCTTTGCGATCTCCACGTGTTCACTCCGGCTGTTGATTCCAATGACCATCTTCGGATAAAATGCATTTTCCACGGATACCACATTGGCATTCAACAGTTCTGCCACAGCATAGGGTGTCATTGCCTGATTAAAGCCGTCAGTCTCCTGAAGTACCAGCTTCACATCAGATCCCAGATCCCAGATATTCGCTGCACGGCCTTCTTTTCTGGAAGGCAGGATGCCACAGTTATCCGCAATCTTCTTCAAATCTTCCAGCCAGGGACGTAAGGTATCACGATTCACCTGACGGTTCTGTAAAATATCATCCACGATCAACGGATAGAACTCTTCCACCAGTTCGCCGCAGGTACGGTCTCCCAGATAGCTCTCCGCCTTTCCGGATACCGTCTTTGCAATAGCGTCCATGCTGCTCATTTCCTCCGGCTGCACATCCCTGCCGACAGCTAACAATAATCCGAATTGCAGCGGCACCGCATACCGTCTTCCATCCGCCTCTTCATAGGCTGTTGTGATGTTGGAAAGCAGGGTTCCGTCCTCTTCCATGGGTTGCAATATCTCTTGCAGATTAAACAGCAAGCCCTTAGAGGCATATGTGTCCAGTTTCAGATGATCCATCACCATGAGATCCGGTCCGCTGCCGGAGGTCAGGGAGGTGTTCAGGTCCTGATAGATCTGCTGATAATCCGCATTTCCGCTGTATTTATCCGTCATAGAGATTGCCGCATCCACATGAATCAGTATCTCCGGATGCTGCTTATGATACTGCACCGCAGCCTGCTGTAAAAAGAAGCTCTCCTCTACGGTATACAGCGTCAGTTCTTCGGTCACCTCTGTCACCGCATCGGGATCATATCGATAAATCATTATTTTATCCCCGCTCTCACTTCCAAACCATGCGTATACACTGCCGTCCGACAATGCCACAATATCCCTGCACCACTGATCCGACAGAGAAAAACCGGTATCGATTCCCTGAAGCAGCTTCTGCCAGTTGGTATCGCCTGCGTCGCAGCGGAAGAATCCGTCTGCATCCGCCGCATAGACTGTGCCGTCTCCCAGCACACTGAAATAAGCAGAGCTGTAACTGTCCTGGGAAAAAGGAAGCACTTCCTTCTTTTTTGCCCCATTGCTTCCATCCAGCTGCATCTGCAACAGACCGTTCACGTTCCCCTGTTCATCCGTCTGTGCCAGATACAACGTATCTCCCACAGCACTGACCCACTTATTATCCGACAGACTGCCACTGTCTGTCAGGCTGTCGCTCTCCTGGCTGCTCACCAGGCTTCCGTCCTGTGCCAATACAACATCCAGGGAAAAATAAGACAGTCCCACTAACAATCCGTCCTCTGTCAGTGTCACATACTGCGGCGTATCATAGAACCGATAGCCATCCATATCCATAGGCTCCAGCCACTTCTGTGGTGTAATATCCAACGCACTGCCGTCCGCTTCCTTCCACAGATGTGCGGAAGAGCTCTCCTCATCCCGGTAACAGTTGCCGTACAGGTACTGATTCCCCTCCGCATCCTGCAACAGTGTAAAACTGTCACTGCTCTCCAGACCCTTTCCCTCGGGAAGCGCCTTCAGCCAGTCCTTCGTCACTTCCGTCAGAGTATCCCCTTCGCCCAGCATCCATTCCTCTAAAGAGACCTGACCTTCCGATCCTCCTGCCACGAGAAAATGTAATTCATCACCCGAACGGAAGATCTGGCTGATATTTTTGTCCTTCCATTCCTCCGGAAGTGAGAGTTCCGTCTCTACATATCGTCCTTTCTGCACTTCATCAGGTGACGCTGCGATCTGCTGATCGTTCTTATTCCCACACCCGGTGAACAGTCCCATGACGATCGCCATACAGGTTGCCAGTGCGATTCCTTTTTGCATGTTATTGTTGTTAAAGTAGTTTCTGTTTCGCATCTTAATATCCAGTCCCTTCCTGTAATCTGCAAATTTGCTCTTTCACATCTTTTTCTTACAGGAAAAGTATAGCGGTTTCTTTCTTAAGATAACAGCAGGCACGGGTTAAGATGCCTTTACCATATGATTAAGATTTTCTTAACGCAAAACGGAACCGGCACAAACGCCGATTCCGTCTTCTCCGGGAACCATTTAGGAATTCAATATCTTCATAAATTCTTCTCCGGTAATGGTCTCTTTTTCATATAAGTACTGGGACAGTTCATCCAGTTTAGCACGATTTTCCAACAGGATCTGTCCTGCCTTCTCATGCTGTTTTTTCACCAGCTCCACCACTTCTCTGTCGATGGCAGTCTGGGTCTCCATGGAGCAGGTCAGGGAGGAATCTCCACCCAGATACTGGTTCGTCACGGTCTCCATGGCTACCATGTCAAAATCTTTGCTCATACCGTAGCGGGTGATCATGCCTCTGGCAAGTTTGGTGGCCTGTTCGATATCGTTGGAAGCTCCTGTGGTCACAGATCCGAAGGCGATCTCTTCCGCGGCACGTCCGCCGGTCAGTGTAGCGATCTTGTTCTCCATCTCTTCCTTACTCATCAGATAATGATTGCCTTCCTCTTCCACCTGCATGGTATAACCCAGTGCACCGGAGGTACGGGGCACAATGGTGATCTTCTGCACCGGTGCGGAATTGGTCTGCTTCGCTGCTACCAGTGCGTGTCCGATCTCATGGTATGCCACGATCCGCTTTTCCTTATCTGTAAGGATGGCATTCTTTTTCTGATAACCGGCGATAACTACCTCAATACTCTCTTCTAAGTCTGCCTGGGTTGCGAACTTACGTCCATCTCTGACTGCCCGAAGAGCTGCTTCATTGACGATATTGGCAAGCTCCGCACCGGAGGCTCCGGAAGCCATACGGGCGATCTTGTTGAAGTCCACATTATCTGCGACTTTGATCTTGCGGGCATGCACTTTCAGGATTTCTTCTCTTCCTTTCAGGTCGGGAAGCTCTACCGGCACCCGTCTGTCAAAACGTCCGGGACGTAACAGTGCGGGATCCAGACTCTCCGGACGGTTGGTGGCCGCCAGGATGATGACACCGTTGTTGCCTTCAAAGCCATCCATCTCCGTTAACAGCTGGTTCAGGGTCTGTTCTCTCTCATCGTTACCGCCCACCTGTCCGTCACGCTTTTTACCGATGGCGTCAATCTCATCGATAAATACGATACAGGGAGCCTTTTCCTTTGCCTGTTTGAACAGGTCTCTGACCTTGGAAGCACCCATACCTACGAACATCTCCACGAATTCCGAACCTGACATGGAGAAAAAGGGAACATTGGCTTCTCCGGCTACTGCCTTGGCCAGCATCGTCTTACCGGTTCCGGGAGGGCCTACTAAGAGGATACCCTTCGGCATGGAAGCACCGATCTCTTTGTATTTGTCGGGATCATGCAGGTATTCCACGATTTCTGTCAGATTTTCCTTCGCCTCGTCCTCTCCTGCCACATCGGTGAACTTGATACCGTTGGAAGACTTCACATAGACCTTCGCATTGCTCTTGCCCATGCCTCCCATGCCGAACATCATGGAATCGCCGCCGGCCTTTTTCGCCATCTGGCGGTACATCAATTGTCCGAAGCCAATAATGATGATCAAAGGCAGCAACCAGCTGATCAAAAAGCTTAAAATCGGCGATGCTTCCTCCACGATCTCACTGGAGAATTTTGCCCCGCTGTCATACAGTCTCTGCGTTCTGTCCGGATCATCCATCAGACCGGTCTTGTAGATGGTCTTGTCATTTTTTGCCGTGAATACGATCTGATTGTCCTGGATTTGTACCTCATCGATCTGTTTATCATAAGTCATCTGCATAAAAGTGTTGTAATCTACTTCCTTCACTGCCCGCTGTACGATCTGCGGTACCAGAAGACTGTTGATCAGGATAATCACGATCAGTGCAATCATATAATAGAATATGAACGGTTTTTTGTTTGGTTGTTTGACTTCCTGCATACATTTTCCCTTTCTCATTCCTGTATTATTGTCCAAATCTGTTGTAATAAATCAATCATAGCCACTTTTTTCCACACAATCAATGGATATTCTCTTACCTTATTCTAAAAAAAAGATAAACTTATGCGGTGAAAAGACTACGTTTTTCAAAATCTGTTTCTTTCCATTTTCAAGCAAAAGAGAGACAATCAAAATAGATTTTTACTTGCCAAAAGGTTCAAAAAGGAGGAAACGTCTGTGTCGGATACTACCAAAAAGAGATTAAAATTCGCAGGAAAGCTTCTGTTTGTCTGTCTGTTATTAGGTATCCTGTATTACAGCTTCCGGGATTCCATGGGAGATATGCTGACGGAGCTTGCCAATGTCTCCCCGCAAGTGGTCATGTCCCTGTTCCTGACCGTGATCCTCTACCATATCTTTGAAGGGCACATCACCTGGCTGATCGTGCATAAAACGCACCCGGAATATCCCCGCCTGAAGGGATTCTGTAATGCTTTCTACTGCTCTTTCTATAAGACAGCCACTCTGGGCAGCGGTTCCGGCATCGCAGGAATCTATTACCTGAACAAAGCCGGTATCCCGGTTCCCAATGCCACCGGCATGTACTTTTTCCAATATATTGTCCACAAGGTCTCTATGGCAGTCTATAGTCTGCTATTGTTTTTGGCAACCTATGGATTTATTCATGCTTCATTTGCCGATTATCAATGTTATATCCTGCTGGGATTTGCAGGAGTCTGTGTGATTGCAGGAGTTCTGTTAGCTGTCGCTACCGTACCCTGGATGCAGACTGCCTGTAATCTGCTGGCCAACCGGTTCCGTGCAAAGCATCCCTCCTGGGAGGAAAAACTCACCGGTGCCGGGCATAAGCTTGCCCTGCTACAGGCGGAAAGCCGGTCTCTGTTACAGGATCCAATATTGCTGCTTCACCTGTTCCTGTGTAATGTATTAAAGTTCACTATCTGGTATATCATCCCCTGGATCGTGTTCTGCAATTCTCTTGGGGGAGAATACGGCGATCTGCCTTTTTCTTTCCTGCAATGTTTTGCTCTGACCTCTCTCAGCCAGTCGCTGGCGGGTGTCATCCCCACCCCGGCGGGGATCGGATCCGTAGAAGCTGTCTTTACATTGCTGTTCCGGCGTCTCCTGCCGGAGGCCAAAGCCCTGTCTGCCGTGCTTCTCTACCGTTTCGCCACCATGCTGTTACCTTGTGCGATCGGTGCGTTCTTTGTACTGGGGGAGAGGATTATTTCTCTGCACAGGA
>ULSK01023977.1_pt1 | contig 46305 bp, 31 predicted proteins | sample 1956311 | NCBI WGS metagenome assembly ULSK01 (sample SAMEA4835706, study PRJEB28245) | human gut metagenome | biome: gut microbiome; material: fecal sample | place: Denmark | collected 2008 | reverse complement strand
CCGTCTTCGATAGCGCGGATTCTTTCGAATTGACCCCACACTGGGTCGGCCTTGTACGCCTCTATTGCCGCCCTCGGCACATAAAGTGTCGCGCGGTCGCACATCGTGGGATTGTAATCATCGCCGTGTGGGTCATCGGGATTGTCGTAGGGGTATAACGGGTCATCGTTAGCCTTTTCAATATCAAATGCTCTTTTATGTACTTGGGGAGGACGCGTATATTCGCAGATTACTCTATTGATATTGTACGATATGGGGCAGAAAGCTTCGCCCAAATTAGGAGTTATAAACTCATCGGTTGCCTGTTTAATTATTAGCTCCACCAGCTTAGACGCAGCTAATGACCAATAACTGAATTGTACTGATCCGGGGATTGTGAGACTTTTGTTGCCACACCCGATAGAGTACGTGCGGAACGTATGCTCACCATCTTCTATTATGAGGTTGTCAGCATGTAGCCCGGCATCATATTCTACCTCCTTTACTGCAGACGGGATTGTTACGGTGGCTCCCGGTACAATATACTTCATTGCACCGATGTATTCTACCGTCTTTGGGATATTAATAGCTTTGATGGTGTTTCGACCCCCACTAAAATTCCCGTTGAATCCTAACACCTTCAGTCCTTCAGGTAATACTATCTCCAAGTCTTCACTTTCGTTCTCCGGATACACCGAAAGCCACATAAACCCGAATACGGGATACTCGGTGCCATTGATGATGACTCTTTCCGGAATGGTAATCTTACCCGAATACTTTACACTCTTGTCTAAGTTCGGTATCAGGATTGCTCCGGTATATTTATATATAGAGGAATTTTTATATTTCGGTAGGATATCATAGCTTTTGCCAAATTCATGAACAGCATACATATAATTGCCCACTGTGTACGTCGGGAGACCATAGAACATTTTGCCCTCCGTTGTTTCAGCATAGCCGAGTATGACTGATAGGAACAATGCCATTGTCATTACGGCTTTTAGTAGTTGCTTAATCATATCTCTATTGTTTTAGAAGTTTATATGTACTCTCGACCTTACCATCAATTAATAGCGATATAACGCACAAGCCGTTCGGCACATTATTAAGATACAGTGTGCGTTGGTTTGTACCCGGGCCAATAGCTGTAAGTGGCGTATGGCTTGTGTTATTGATGTCGGTGACGGTGCGGTCAATGCGGTTGAGGGTGAGCGAGACGGACATACCGTCATCTGTCTTGGACATGTGGAAGTCGTAAGGTGCGGCGTCCGGGTCAGCATCCGGCAGGACAAAGCCAGCAGGCGGGGCGATCTGTGCATACGCACAGCACGCGCCAAAAGCCACTGCTGTCAGCAGCGCTTTCAGTCTTCGGGTGGTTCTGTTCATAATCAGGTATTATTTTAAGGTCGGTATTCTTTCTCTCTCTATCCCCGGATGTCCAAGTGATTTCTAAGGGGCATTGGCGGGAGAGAGGATTTATTCACGGCAAATTTACACAACGGTTTTTCGATATGCAAATTTTTGGCCAACAATTCTTCAAAATTAATAAATCAAATCGGATCAAGCTTACCGCTTGACTCTACACGACTTAGAAATCCTTATTAAATTGTTGCCATTCTCGCGGCAAAAAGCTACCTTTGTAGGGACGGGCGTCCGGTGTCGATTATGACGGAAGGCACACGAGCGCACGCCAAAGGCATGCGCCTACACTTCGACACTTCACGACTATGGACGACAAAAAACTCTTTCTGTTAGACGCTTACGCGCTGATATACCGCGCATATTACGCCCTCATCAACAGTCCGCGCACGACTTCGGACGGGCGCAACACCTCGGCAATATACGGCTTCTGCAACACTCTGAGCGAAATCCTCACCAAGCACAATCCGCCGTATATAGCCGTATGCTTTGACCCCCCGGGCGGCAAGACATTCCGCCACGAGGAATATCCGGAATACAAGGCCGGACGTGACAAACAGCCCGAAGACATCACGCTGAGCATCCCGGTAATCAAAGACATCATTCGTGCATGGGGCATCAAGGTAGTCGAAGTGGAGCGCTACGAGGCTGATGATGTCATCGGCACATTGGCCACAGCCGCCTCCAAGCAGGGTTTCACGACATACATGATGACCTTAGACAAGGATTACGGGCAATTGGTAAACGACAGCACATTGATGCTGCGACCGGCCACGCGCGGACAAGACCTCGAAATACGCGGTCCGCAAGAAATTTGCGCACGCTACGGCATATCCTCGCCAAGCCAGGTCATAGACCTGCTGGCCCTGGAAGGCGACGTATCGGACAACGTGCCGGGGTGTCCGGGCGTGGGCGAGAAGACCGCAGTCAAGCTCATCGCCCAATGGGGCAATATAGACAACATGCTGGAACACGCCGCCGAAATCAAGGGTGCCTTAGGCCGCAAAATTGCAGACAACGCCGAACAGATACGCTTTAGCCGCTATCTGGTGACCATCAAGACCGATGTTCCCATGGACGTTACCCCTGAGGGCTTACGCCGCACCAATCCGGATTATGCCGAGCTACGTCGCCTTTATTCGGACCTTGAATTCAAAACATTCCTTACGCGCCTCAAAGACGACAGAACGCCCGAAAAAGCGACCCCGACAACCGCCCCGGCACGGCAAGAAGACGGCATGGGCTCGCTCTTCGATTTTGCAGACAACGCTCCATCGGACGCCGTCTTAGATACTCCGGCCATAGACGCTGCCGGCATATCCATCTCCGATGACACCACAGTCATCGAGGCGTGGAACGCCGAACACGGCGCCGCAAATTACCCGCTCATTGCGCTGGCGCTCAACGTCGAAGGCGAGAGCGCAATGTCGGCACAACTGCTGGGCATAACTCTTTCGGTCGGCAACGAATGTGCCGAATCGACATTGTACATCCCTGTCCGCGACACCATCAACCGGTCAGTGGCCGCAGCTGTGTCGCACATCATAGCACAAGACGGACGTGTCGTGCTCGGAGCAATGATTAAGCGCGACATCACAATACTGCGCCGCCACGGCATAGATATGCAGGACAATTACTACGACATTGCAATAGCGCACTACCTGCTACGCCCCGAGGGTTCGCAGATGCTGGCCGACATCGCAGCCGAAATGCTTCAAGTACACATACCCGACTGGGGCGTGCCGGTGCAGACATTACGCCGCGGCATCAAGGGCGATGATGCACAGACAGCAGCGCGCATGGCTTCAAGGACCGATGCCATACTGCGACTGTACAGTCCTCTACAACAAGCCATTGCCACCAACAGCCATCAACATCTACTCTCCGATATCGAGCTGCCGATGGTACGCGTCCTCGCAGACATGGAATACGCAGGCGTGCGCATAGACACCACATTGCTGCAAGGCATAGCCGTTGAGATGACATCGCGCATATCCGCCCTCGAAGAAGAAGTCTGGCAAATGGCCGGCACGCGCTTCAACACCGCTTCGCCGGCACAAGTGGGCGAAATGCTCTTCGGCAAAATGCAAATCGACCCCAAAGCCAAGCGCACCAAGACCGGAGCTTATTCCACCACCGAAGAAATTCTGGAAAAATATCGCGCACAGTGGCCGATAGTGGACGCAATACTGCGCATACGTGCGCTCAAGAAGTTGCAATCGACATACGTTGAGGCGCTGCCTAAGATGGTATCACCCATAGATGGAATGGTGCATACCACATTCAACCAGACCGCCACGGCCACAGGACGCCTTTCGTCCAACAACCCCAACCTGCAAAACATCCCCATTCGCACCGCCGAGGGACGCCGCATACGTGCCGCATTCACAGGTTCTTCCGAGGGCGATAGAATCATGTCCTGCGATTATTCGCAAATCGAATTGCGGCTTATGGCAGCGCTCAGCGGCGACAGCGTGATGCTCGAAGCCTTCCGCGAAGGCAAGGACATCCACCGCGCCACAGCCGCCAAAATCTTCCACGAGGACGAAGGCTCCGTCACCGACGACCAGCGCCGCAAGGCAAAGACCGCCAATTTCGGCATAATATACGGCATTAGCGCCTTCGGCCTGAGCGAACGCCTTGGCATACCGCGCGGCGAGGCCAAGGGACTGATAGACGGATACCTGCGCACCTATCCGGGTGTGGACGCCTTCATCAAACGCTCGATCGAGCAAGCGCGCGAACGCGGATATGTCGAGACTATATTCGGGCGGCGACGATACCTTCCGGACATCAATTCGCGGAGCGCCACCGTGCGAAATTTTGCCGAACGAAACGCCGTCAATGCCCCTCTGCAAGGATCGGCCGCCGACATCATCAAAATTGCAATGGTGGCCATACATCGCGAAATGAAAGCTCGCGGAATGCACTCTACCATGATTTTGCAAGTGCATGACGAATTGGTATTCAACGTTGTACCCGGCGAGGAAGAAGCCCTGCGCGCCTTAGTCACCGAAAAGATGTCGCAAGCGTGGCCGCAGTCGCCCGTGCCGTTAGACGTATCCACCGGCATCGCCTCCAACTGGCTGGACGCGCACTGACACCCCGGCGTGCACAACCTTTCAGATATGATAACAGTTGTGCAAAACTTTCATAAAAGTACGCGCACACACAGTGTGCACGGCGGCATTGCGCCGAAATTTTGCTACCTTTGCCAATAGCGACACCGCATACAGCGGTATTGCCACATGCAATGGACAACGCACAATTAACTATGGATCCGATAATGGTAGTGCTGACAGGACTGCTGCTCAGTGTCGCCGTAATCTTGGCGTACTTCCGCCGCAAGCCGGCGGCATTGTGCGCCTACATCGGCATGTGGACGTGTCGCATCGGCCTATCAGCCGTATGGAGCATCGGCGATATGGTGCTGTGGGGCCTTGTAGCCCTGATAGCCACCATACTTGCATACTCGGACCGGCGCGACAGCGAGGACTGCGACAGCGCTCGGCCCTTCGTGGTCACCGGGACACTCACCGGCGCCATCGTCGGACTGATAGTCAACACCATGGCCGGGCTTATTCTGGGCGCCGCCGGCGGCGCTGTATTCGGGATGCTGGCTTTCTCGCGCATCAATGCACATGCCCGACAGCGCTGCACGTTCCCGACACGCCCGTTTTGGATTACGCTGTTGCGTACCGGCGCCGCCGCCATCGTCACCATGACTATTGTCGGCATGGCTTTGGCCCGCCTGCTGACACTCACCACCCTACGACCTCTCTGATATGAATCGAATACTGACACTTCTCACTATATTTACGGCCACGCTGATTGCCGGCTTCGGGTCCTACGCCCAAAGGCCGCGTCTGACACACTCACACCCGGACATGGCCAAAATCAAAGAAGCCTCCACAGACCCGACTTCGCAATTCTATTTTCCTCGGCTTATGGACAAGTTCTTCGAAAACGACACATCGATGACCGCCGAACAATACCGATACTTCTACTACGGCGCCATATTCCAGGAAGACTACGATCCGTATCGTCCATCGCCTTTCGAGAACGAAGTCAAGCAATTGGGACCCATATACCTCAAGCGCGACCATCTATCAAAAGGCGAGTGCAAGCGCATAATAAGCGTTGCCGAAAAAGTCCTCGGCGACAACCCTCTGGACCTGAGACAACTCAACTACATGGTATACGCCTACAAAAGCCTCGGGAAAGTCAACATAGCCAACATCTGGGCCTCCAAACTCAACAACTTGCTACTGACCATAGCATCCTCGGGCACAGGCAACGACCCCGAGAACGCATGGGTAGTAACCTATCAGACACACGAATACGACTTCTTCAACCTCTCCGGATCGCAAGTCACTGTCACCGGCTCGGAATTCGTTGAACCTTACTACGAAAAGGTCACGATCAAGGTAGGCAAAAAAGACCCCAAGGAAAGCGACCATTACTTCAACCTACACCACATGCTCGAGCAATACTACCTCAAGCATCCTGAAGAACTCGAACGGCAATAGCCACGCACGACAATGAATATCCGCAAAGCACTCCTCTCCGCGACATGCGCCCTATGCGCATGTGTCATCGCCTTGGCCGGCGAAACAGATGCACTGCGCACCAAGGCCGCACGATATGTTGCACAAGGCGAATGGCTCAACGCCAGCGCAATATACTGGTTGATATTAGACCGGACACCCGACGACACAAACATATACGCCGATGCCATGGTCTGCAATACTTTGGCAGGCGACACAACCGCCGCCATATCGTTGACACACAGCGCTATGGACAACTTGGTGAATGCCGATACACTATTTTCGCGCATACGCACGCGCGCCTTCGCACTGGGCCACCCGGGCATATACCAAGACCTGCTGGTACGCGCACGCGACAACTTCCCATGGATGACACGTATGGTGGATCGCAGCCTCCTCGAATACTATGACTATCGCAACAACGGACCGCAGATGATGGCTTACGCCGACAAGATGCTGCAAGGCTTCCCGGAAAACGTGACATATCTACGCGTCAAGGCGCGGGGAACTTTGCTCTGCGGCGACGGTGACGAAGCCGCCGAAATATGGCGACACATCCTTGACCTTGCCCCTGATAACTATGACACCCTGGTAGATTTGGCAGCATATCTCGTCACTTGCGGCAAACGCGATGCTGCCACGCCATACATCCGGCGAGCGATAGCGATACGCCCCACGCCCTACCTGCAATCGCTGCTCGACAAGCACTGACACAGCAAAAAAAACGACCATTGGCATCCTTTTTGCCCGTATATTTGACATACTTAGCAGAACACGCATATTATTCACTTTTCACACATACAACTATGATTAACAGCAACGTTGAAGATGCCATCAACTTCCAAATCAACAAGGAATTGTGGTCGGCATATCTGTATCTGGCCATGGCCATGAACTTTGAGCACGCCGGACTGCCCGGCATCGCCAACTGGTTCCGCGTTCAGACCAAAGAAGAACAAGCTCACGCCGAAATATTCATCAATTACCTCATCTCGCGAGGCGGACGCGTACGTCTCCAGCCTATCGAAGCCGTTCCGGATAGCTGGGACACACCTTTGGCTGCTTTCGAGCACACTTTGGAGCATGAACAGAAAGTCACCTCGCTCATCAACAATCTGTACGCACTGGCCGAATCCGAACACGACTATGCCACACGCGGCAAACTTGACTGGTTTGTTTCCGAGCAAGTCGAAGAAGAAGACAACGCACGCCAACTCATCGACCGCTTGCGCCTGATAGGCAACGATGGTATGGCGCTTTATACCCTCGACCAGGAACTGGCTGCACGCGTATACGTTGTGCCCGCACCTCTGGCCGCCGCAAACAACTGACAAAACAAATTGATAAGCCGTACCCACGGCCTCGCCATGGCACGGCAAAGCCTGTCACAACCAAGCCAAAGCAAAAAAAGTCCGAGTTCATCGGACTTTTTTTTGGCATATAGGCCTAAAATCGACTTTTGCAATCCGGAAAATCGAAGGCGGAACACCATACAAGGAAAGGCATCCACTCTGAAGGTGTCAACGGGCATTGTACCCGCAACAACACAACCCATTAATTTGATAATCATCATAATATCCCGATACTGTGCGGCGCAATGTACTGCACTCCTACCACGTCTACATTCTTGATACAGACCCACCATTAATGTGATAAAATCGTCAAGTTCTCTTTGGCACAGCGGCCGAAATCGCTTAGACAATATTTTTTTACAAGTAATTGTCAACATATGAATATTAATAACCAACTTTGCACTACAATCAGCAACCTACATTACAGTTGCAATAGCAAAATGACAATATAACATTATTTAAAGCGTTCTATGAAACAACTTCTACTTACCATTGTGTCAGCCATATTGGCTACTACAGGTGCAATCGCACAAGGCACGATGACATTCACGACGGCCGCCCCCAAGGGAACCTAGGTTCGAATTCTCGCCAACGTCGTGTCTGCCACACAACCGCTGACCATTGACTTCGGCAATGGCGTGCAGCAGAAATTCACAATAGACCCGGACCAGGCTGCATGGCAGCGCTGGATTAGTGGAACCATCGAGGGCACCACCATCACCGTGTCCGGACAGATAACCGAATTTCAGCTCCAAAATGCGCAACTGACATCCGCCGCCATCGACGGAATGTCAAAACTCACAAAACTCGACTTGAGCAAAAACTCCATCACTTCCTTTGAGTTGCTCTCGCAGACTCCTCTGACAAGCCTTAACTTGTCACACAACAACATCCAGAATTCGCCGTCGAACAACCCCACACTCACGCTCGAGAATTGCGGCAAGACACTGGAATGGCTTACGCTCAACAACAACACGGGGCTGCAGTGTCTCGACGTTCAGTATCAAAAAGTGCTGAAATACCTGACACTCAACGATTGCCCGGATCTTGCCTCGATATTCATCTGCTTGCCCGAAAGCTCACAGAACACGCTGACGAGCATAAACCTGAGCAACTGCAGCTTGAACAACTTTTATCCTGTGTCGCTGCCCTCACTGCACACGCTCATTCTCAGCAACAACCGCCTGATGACTACAGGCACTGACAACCCCTTCGTTCTCGGAGACTACCCCGAACTGACATCGCTCGCTTTGAGCAATAACAAGAGCGTAGACGCGCTGGACGTAACCAAATGCACCAAGCTCGAAGAACTCTTCATAAACGGATGCAACTTCGAGCTAATCGACATCTCACAAGCACCGGCTCTGCGCATTCTCAATGTCGCTGACAACAAAATCCACAGCCTCGACCTGGGCAACAACACCGCCATAAGCACACTCAACATATCCGGCAACCCCATAACTACGCTTGATGTTTCCAAACTTCCGAGCATCACATCTCTCAACATCAGCAATACGCAGATTTCGCGCGTTGACCTTATGGAGGCCTATTTTCTCAAATCCTTCTACGCATCAAACACGTTGCTTGAATTTGTTGACTTCAACGGTCTGCAAGCAAACCGCGTTGACCGCATTGACTTGCGCAACTGTCCTAACTTTACCCCCGAGTCAATGACCTACACCCTGCATACCGTCCCGGTAGCAAAATCAAGCTACAGAACAGAGCCGAACCTGCTCATCGCAGGCTCAAACGGCGAGCATGCCGACACAAGCTACCCGACAAGCTCGGATTTCCAATGGATATGTGACGTTCAGGGTGACGGCACCGCGACAAACTCCCCGGTGGAAGTCACCCTCGACGGCGCTACTGATACCGGCGAAAACAAGACCGGTAAACTCGACAACCTCTACTCGCACTTCGGCATGGGTCTGGATTATGACCTCGACGTGATGCAAACCGACGGCGGCAAATTCATACTCTGCCAGTGGCAACCGCTGTACTTCCAGACAGTGAAAAGCGTCCATGATACCGCGCTCAAGGGCGTGCCAATGTACGTTTATTCATACCCCGAAAAAGGCAAACGCTTCAAGAGTGTAACCGTAAACGGCAAGGAAATATTCAGCCCGTGGTTTATCGTGTCCGAAACCTCAACCATCAAGGTAAACTTCATATCCGAAATGGCATCGGTGTCGTTTGACGTCAAGCAAGGACAGCAAATGTCTCTCCTGGTAAACACCGTGAAAGCAGGCAGCTCCGTATGGATAGACTGGGGCACGGGAACTCGCACCGAGTATACCAACCAAAACGCATACATCTCCGGCAACGACCGACTCAAAGGCACGCGCATCGACGGCTCTGCCGCGGGCACACGTGTTACCGTATACGGCGACCTCTCAGGCGTGGATGTGTCCGGCTTCGGCGAGTACGGCACAGCAATGGGCCTTTGGGACAACCAAATTCAGGCAATGGACCTCTCCAACGCCCCCGACCTGAAATACTTCAACGGATACTGGAATCCCATCAAGTCTATCGACCTGTCGCATAACACCGCTCTCGAAGTTCTCAACCTCAGCTACACCGGCCTTAAGACTATTGACCTCTCTAACAATCCGAACATTATCATGCTTGAGGCATATTCGGATTCGTTCGGTGATGAGGAGGAAGGCATAGCCTTGCTCGATGCCATCAACGTCTCAAACATGCCATACCTTCAGTATCTCGATGTGAAGGGCAACAACATCTCCTCTCTTGACGTGACCGGCAACAAATACCTCAAATGGTTTTACGCACAGAACAACAAAATTGCGTCAATAGACCTGTCCAAGAACACCAAACTCGTTGATTTAAACCTGTCAACCAACCAAATCCCGAGCATTGACTTGTCAAACAACACCGCCCTTATGGAACTGGCCATTGGCAGCAACCTCCTTACCGGTCTTGACCTCTCCCGGAACACGGAACTTACAGACCTCAATGTTTCCGGCAACGACATCCACGCTCTTGATCTGAGCAAGAACACCAAGCTGCAGTTCATCTACATAAACGGCAACGGCATGACCGCGCCCGAACTCAACGAGTTCTACTATACGCTGCCACAACGCATCGACAATGGCGATGACGAGGACAACCAGCCCGGGATGAGCTACAATCTTGCTATCATTCAAGGAGGCGACAAAAAGCTGAATGAAGGCACTCGTGCAGACTCAAGCATCGCTATTGACCGCGGATGGACTCCGAGCCACAAAGGCACCAATGGCGGATGCGAATGGGCATACCTTGACATCATAAGCCCAATCCACGGCACCATCAAGGTGGTTGACGCAGAGGGCAACGAATACGCCAACGGCTCAAAGATAACTAAATACCTCCCGTTAACTATCATCGCAACCCCTGACGACGGCTACTCATTCAACACATACTCGCTCAACGACGAGGAGGCTGTTAAAAGCAACAAATTTGAGATGCCCGGCATATACACCAAGCTTCAAGTCAACTTCGCCAAGGGCGGCGGTGTTGACGATGTAGCAACCGATGACATGACAATCACCGCAGTGCGCGGCGGCATCCACATTTGCGCAGACTCCGCAGTAGCCACTGTATACACCACCAACGGCATCATTGCTGCCGGCGACGTGACCATAGAGGGCGACCGTATGATTGAGCTCCGACCCGGATGCTACATTGTCCGCCTCAACTCAGACAAGGCAGTACGCTCCGCAAAGGTAATCGTAAAATAACCCATCTGTAACTAATATGACGCAGCCCGGTATCTCGGCAACGTCCGAAACCGGGCTGCTACTTTATAATACAACTGATAACAATATAACTCAAAACAGTATGAAAAAACTTTATGCAACATTGCTTGCCGTCCTCCTCGCCCTGCCGATGACGGGACTAAGCAAGACGGTACCGTACAGTAGTGACATCGGCGTAAACAGCGCCATTGACCCCGAATGGACCGCTGTAAACAACGGCCCCAGAGGATCCAAAGGCTTCTCATGGGACTACCAGACTTCAGACTTCTCCACCCCGGGAACACAAGGCGGCGTATACCACGCATACGACAGCGACCACGCAGCAAACTGCTGGGTGATGTCGCCTATGATAACCCTTACCGCCGGCACGGAATACACCGTCAAGCTGTGGACAAAGACGCGCGGCACCGATTCTGAGAAATTCGAAGTACGCATGGCTACCGAGCGCACCTCTGCAGCCATGACCGCCGGCACGCAATTGATACGCAATGAGGCATATCAGCACTCATCGGACTTCGAGCTGCAACAGACAACTGTTACAGTTACCACTACCGGCGACTACTCCTTCGGCATACACTGCTTCAGTGATGCCAACTCATATGACTTCTACGTCACAGGTTTTTCCATAACCGACGGTGGCGGCGACCAACCTGACCCGGGCCCATCACCTGTCACAGCTAAGGCCCTCCCGTATGTGGACGATTTCAGCAGTTCCACCACTTTCGCCGCTGACTGGAAATCTGTTTCCGGACCCGAGGCATCCACAACTGCTCCTTGGAAATACAACTCATATTCAAAATTCGCAGAGTTCGATTCCGCCTACGGCAGCAAGGAGGACAACTGGCTTGTGTCCCCGGCCATCAACTTCGATTCCGCCGGCGATTACATACTTAAGGTCACCTGCACCATCTACGGCGACCTCGGCTTTGCCCTCGGTACTTCCGATACCGATATGAGTGGCTACACTGAGCTGGTTTCGTATGACAACCTCAGCGAATACGACAAGGAGTGCGAAGTACCATTCACAGTCACCACACCCGGCGAATACCATATCGCATTCCACGCAAAAGCTGAAAGCGGCACATATATGGGCTATCGCATCAACTACGTCAAGGTAATGAAGAACCTCCTTGTGCCGGCACTTGTAACCGACCTGACAGCCGTACCGCAAGGCGATGAACTTAAGGTGAACCTCACATGGACCAACCCCTCCGTAGATCAAAACGGCAAAGCACTGACAGAACCGCTGACTATCAAGTTGTTCCGCAACGGCGAGTTGTTCCGCGAAATCAGCAATTGCGAAGCCGGCACACCGCTGGGCATCACCGATCGACTCGCAGCTGCCGGCGTATACTCATACTATGTAGTGGCATATAATGCCAACGGCTGCATAGACAAGGAACCCATCACAGTCAGTGCCGGATATGTGGGACACCCAACCGCAGCTATACCCTACGCATTTGACGCGTCAAAAACCGATGACAACGAGACAGGCAAGTTCACCATACTCGATGGTAATGCCGATGGCAACACTTGGGTGTTCGATTCGGCAAGCCGGAGCAAGTCATTTATGTCAAAAATGCCAACCGGAAAGGAAGCCGATGAATACCTCGCATCGCCCTACCTGCAGCTCTCTCCGGGCTACTACCGCATGAAAGTTAGCATCAACGCCCGTTACAACAACTATGAGATTGGTTACGCTACTGATCGTCACAATCTCGCATCATCATTCGTCAAGCTCGATGAGGAAAGCAACGTACAGGGCCACGGATACCGGACACGCGAAGTCGTGATATCCGTTGACACTGAAGGCGAATACGTGCTCGTCGTGCACCACATCGGCAAAACTTCAAGCTCTGCATACTCAGACATAAAGGTTCAGTCCCTCGAACTTGCTACGCAGGCAATTCTGCCGCAGCATATCACAGGGCTAAGAGCATCTGTACTCGAGAATAAGTCTGTTTCCTTGGAATGGGAAAATCCGACACTCGACATCGCAGGCAAAGATCTTGACAGCCACGAGCAACTCGGCTACACCATATACTGTGACGGAACGGCCATCCATACAGAGGAAGTATCTGCTCTCCACACTCCCGGCAGCAAAGAAACATACGTTGTGAATGACCTTACACCGGGTGTGCACAAGTTATCCGTATTGGTATGCAACACCAACGGCGAGGCCGAGGGCGATGCTCCATTCGACTATGCATACAACGGCGACTTCACTGAGATACCCTACGCGACCACCGACTTCCCTGACTGGCAGGTAGTGTCAAAGGCATCGACATATAACACCTGGAAACAAGACGAGGGGACCTCGCTCTATTCCTGGAGCAAGTACTACAGCACCCCCGATGTAACGTACCTCACTTCTCCCTACTTCAAGCTCGTAGCCGGCCGCATATACAAAGTCAAAGTGACAGCTACAGCCGATGACAGAGACATAGATTGGGGTCTCTGCACAGCAAAGGCAGCCAACACCATGGCAATGCACAGCATCCTCTCTAACACCACTCCAGCCGGCACTACACAGGAATATTCCTTCACAATCAAGGCCGAGAACGCAACATCTTATTCTGCAGGCGATGGTGACGAGGAAGTGTCGGTCTACTCCATAGACCCCGCAAACAGCGTGTTCAGTATTGTTCCGAAGACGCTGGGTAAGGTAACCATCAACGCCTTCAGCCTCGAATTAGACACTAATAGTGCAGTTGACATCGTCTATACACAAGGCGGCATGTCATACCACGATGGAATGCTTCATTTCACAGGACAGGCAACGGATCTCACAATATGCGACCTGACAGGTCGTGTTCTCCTCTCCATGCCCGTATGCACAGAATACGTACCTATCACAGGCAAGGGCATGATGATAGCAACCGCAAGCATCGATGGCAAGGTCGTGACGCTTAAAGTAATACGATAGTTTATCCTTAAAGTAAAAGAACTGCGAGGGCGCATTTGCAACAGAATGCGCCCTCCTATTTTTACTCCTCATAAACGACTGATAGGCAACATCCGTTACAGTTGCAACGCAATATTATATAACAGAAAAAGAGCCCGGCACTGCGTTGAGCTCTTTTCTTTTTTTACTACCCCTATGGTGGGTATACGATGCCATTATACCGGAAAATAAGCTGTAAAATGATTGGTTATAAGCCAAATGAACTTTCATTCCGGATAAACAAGCCATTCGAGATGTGTCAGCGTGTCGACACAGCGTGGAACTTGGCGCGATATTCCGAAGGTGTCATGCCGGTTTGCTTCTTGAACTCGGCGTAGAAGTTGCTGGCATTGGCAAATCCGGTGACGTTGGGCAATGAAGATATAGAGACTTCCGAATCGGACTCGATGCGAGCGCGGGCATAATCTATGCGTTTGGTGTTACGCCATGTGCGGAACTGCATATGAAGCTCCTCGGCAAAGTATGCGCTCAACTGACGACGCGTCACTCCCATATAGCCGGCGATATCATCCATAGGAATATCCGAACAGAGGTACAATCCGGCCTTGGTCCATTGAGCCAAACGTTTTTCTATAAGTGTATGTACCTCGGGCAGGCTCGTCGGCGCAGATTCGCCGGCATGTGTGCCGACAGCTGACGAACCATCTTCGACTATGGTCAAGGCGTTTGCTGCGGCCATGGGCACATCCCACACTTCTTCCGACCCGGAGACATCCGCAACACGGACGATGAATGCTCCGCGAGTGCGGTAATTGATTACACAAATACCAATGTATATGTAATATATTGTATATGCCACCATAAAGCAATCAAAATACTTCAACGACATGGGCACGGACGCAAACACAAGAGCGCCAATGCCTACGGCCAAGGCTCCGAGGAAGCACCTTCGTATCCAGCGCACCCGATAACTAATATCGTCTTCGTACTCATTGTCGATATGTTGCTTGCCGGCGCTATACTCGCGCGCAAAGAGCATACAGTATTCGACCATCTGGCCGGCAAAGGCTCCAGACCAAACCCATCGCCAAGCATCATAATCCTCCGGCGAAAACACAGACAGGGCTACGGCAACGCCGCCTACGATGGCACAAACCAGCAACATAACAATGATGTGCATACGGCCCCGAAATTCGGGATGCACCATCCATATACAAATGTACGTGAATATCGTAGCTTGAATCATCCCCACAAAGAACGTGGATGACGATACAAGCTCCCAACCTACATTTTGACGGCCGAGGATAATACCGAGTATTCCGGTGATGGCGATAACAGCCGAAGCCAGAGCCAGATACCTGCGTGCACGATGCAACTGATACCACCGACTACCGCTTTCGATGTGCAATAAGGACAACACGACCACCAGTAACATTATGGCAACTGCTGTGACTATGGTGACTATGTCGTGTGTCTGAAGTAGCATATTTCTAATTATTTAGGACTCTGTAGTTGTATCCAACAGATATTATGGCTGATGTATCGGCGTGCCGGGCAACCGGCCTTTCCTGATGACCGAATCGTAACGCTTGTAATATCGAAGCTTTCACAACGCGGAGGCGATTATGCTCAAAAAAACCCCACAGGAGAGTATCTCTTGCAGGGTTTAAAAAATGGCGGAGAGGACGAGATTCGAACTCGTGGTAGGATAACTCCTACGTCAGTTTAGCAAACTGGTGGTTTCAGCCACTCACCCACCTCTCCGTGGTGGAAGGTTTCAGCCTCATATGCACGCTTAGCCGTCATATCTTGGAGACGGCCGCCCTCCTTTGCGACTGCAAAGTTAGCAATTTATTTTTTTCTCCGCAAAACTTTTCGCCGAAATTAAAAAGACAAATGCGAAAAAACGACAAAAGCGCCTCGTTTCGCATTTTTTTCGAGCCTCAACCCTTTGTTTTTTAGGGTCGCGTCTGGCCGTGGCCATCGATATACCATCTGTAGGTAGTAATCTCGCGCAGGCCCATAGGACCGCGAGGTCCCAATTTTTGGGTTGATATGCCGATTTCGGCACCGAGACCGAATTGTGCTCCGTCGGTGAAGGATGTGGGAGCATTGACATATACGCAGGCGGCATCCACGTTGCGACGAAATATCTCGGCCGCTTCGGCATCCTCCGTGACTATGGCCTCGGAATGTCCGCTGCCGTGGGCTGCGATATGAGCAAGTGCTCGTTCGAGGCTGTCAACTGTCCGTAGCCCCATTTTGTAGTCCATCCATTCGGTATCCCATACGGAGGCGCTGTCATCGTCGTCGGCGTGAGCAAGCAGCGAAACAGGGTATCCTCCTTCGAGCAGTGCCCCATAGGCCGGAGTATCGGCATATATGGTCACGGATTTGTCGGCTAAAGGCGCACATATCTGCGCAATGTCACCCAAGCGCGATGCGTGCACTATGGTGGTATCGAGCGCATTGCAGACGCTGACTCGGCGGGTTTTGGCATTGACGACTATGGCGGAGGCCACCGCGGTATCGGCAGCGGCATCTATGTATACGTGCACCACACCGGCGCCGGTTTCGATGACGGGGACCTTGGCGTTTTGGCGCACTGTGTCGATAAGTCGGCGACCACCACGCGGAATACACAAGTCTACGAGGCCGCGAGCTTCAAGAAGTCGGCGAGTAGCCTCATGTGTCGGCTCGGGCATGGCCACAACGGCAGTGTCTATACCGTGACAGCGCAGCACATCGTGAATGACGGACACGGCAGCGACATTGGTATTTGCGGCATCCTTTCCACCCTTGAGTACACATGCGTTGCCGCTCTTGAAGCACAAGCCGAATACATCAAAAGTGACGTTGGGGCGAGCCTCATAGATGACCGCAATGACGCCGAATGGCACGCTGACACGGCGAATGTACAGGCCGTTGGGAAGGGTGTTGGCGTCCGTGACTATTCCCAGCGGTGAAGGCAGCGAGCACACGTGGCGTATATCGGAAGCTATATCCCGAAGGCGTACGCGATCAAGGCGCAGACGATCATATAGCGGTGAGACGGGATCCATGGCTGCAAGGTCGCGACAGTTAGCTTCAAGGATGACACCGGCGTGAGACTCGATGGCATCAGCCACGTCGTTGAGCACCTGCGTGCGGCTACATTCGTCCATAGCGACCAAGGCCGGTGCGGCAGCATGCGCGCGTTGCAATAGTGTGTCTATATCTGTGTATTGCATTTTTACTCGATAAAAAGGTAATCATAATGTATGAGCGGACGCTCGCCGTGATGTCCGAGGGCAGCGCGTGCGGTGTCGGCATCGCAGGCGGCGCGCCCTACGGCTATGCGGCGGCCGTCCGGATTGATGACAGCGACGATGTCGCCCTCATCGAAAGGCCCGTCTATGGCCGTGGCTCCCACGGGCAGCAGACTGACGGCGCGGTCGCTGAGCAGTATCTCTGCAGCCTTGGCATTGACGTGTATAGCCCCCTTGGCAAAGGCAGTACTGCGTGCCAGCCACCGGCGCACGGGGCTGATGTCGGCATCGGAAGCCACAAAATGCGTGCAGGGGGTGTCCGGTGCATCCATATCACCCAGAACCACAGCACGCAGTATATCCGGTCGTACACCATTGGCGATGACCACATCAACGCCTTCGGCGGCAAGACGCCGGGCTACACCGTACTTGGTCCCCATACCACCGCGGCCGAAGCCACTCTTGCGCGTCACAATAACTCCGGACAGGTCATCACCGGGCATCACACGCCGTATCAGCGCCGAAGAAGGCTCTGCCGGGTCACCGGTGAATATTCCGTCAACGTTGGATAATATGATGAGTAGCGAGGCATCAGTCATTGAGGCCACCAAACCGGCCAACTCATCATTGTCGGTAAACATCAGCTCGGTGAGCGAGGTTGTGTCATTCTCGTTGAGTATGGGCAAGACTCCGCTCTCGAGCAGGGCGTCTATGCAGGAGCGCTGGTTGAGGTATGCGCGGCGGTTGGCAAAGTTGTCTTTCTGTGTCAGCACCTGTCCAACGGTAATGCCATATTCGGCAAACATATCGCTATAGATGTTCAGTAGTTTGATTTGCCCCACGGCGCTAAACACCTGACGACAGCCCACAGCATCGAGACTGCTTCCCGGAGTAACCATGGAGCGTCCGCAGGCCACGGCACCACTGGACACCAGAACAACCTGCTCGCCGTGCCCACGTATTTCGGCTACTTGGCCGACTATCTGCGCCATGTGCGCGATATCGGGGCGGCCGTCGGCACGGGTGAGCACATTACTGCCTATCTTGATAACTATGCGGCGCATATTGTTGGTGTGCATATCCGGCGGTTATTTGGGTGTCGAGGCAAGCAGTCCCGAGATTACGGCATGAGTAAATCCGGCAGCTTCCATGGCGTTAAGTCCACGTATAGTCACTCCGCCGGGAGTAGTCACTTTGTCTATTTCGGCCTCGGCATGTGCGCCCGATTGCTCGGTCAGCAACGCGGCGGCACCGGCGATGGTGGCGGCCACGATGTCCTGAGCCTCGGCCGCGCGTATTCCCATTTGAACGCCACCTTCAACGGCAGCGCGTATGTAGCGCAGCGCATAAGCTATGCCGCAAGATGCCAAGGCCATGGCAGCCGGCAGATGTGCCTCGTCTATAGCCTTGACCGTTCCGAGTTTTTCAAATATTTCGGTGATTTGGGCCGGAATTTCCTTGCTTTTGGGCAGGGGCACGGCGAAGGTCATCGACCGACGCACATTCATGGCCGTATTGGGCATCACCAAAGCTCCATCGGCGTATTTACTATCTATCCACGCGTCTATTTCGGCACAAGTAACGGAAGCGGCTATGACCGCAAGCATGGTATGCGTTGTATCGGTGGATGTGGCTATCTGACGCAGCACATCGGGCAATATCCATGGTTTGACAGCCACGACTACAATATCAGCACCGCTTACCGCGGCACGATTGTCAGAAAACGTAGCGCACCCTGCATCCGCAAAGGGACGCAACTTGGCTGCCGTGGGATTGGATACGCGCAGGCTTTCGGGCGAGACGCCGGCGGCGAGAAGGCCGCGAGCTACAGCACCGCCCATGGCGCCTGCTCCTATGATTGCTATTGTCATTTTATGGTTGCATTAAATTGTATCACTGCGACTTACGCAAAAAAATCACTCGCCATCAGGCATCTGATTTTCCGCTAAGTCATCATATTTCTGATAGAGGAAATCATTGTAGGGGAAGCGACGGCGATGCACCTCGACAGCCTTATCGTAAATGCGGGACTTCAGCTCGGCTATATTAAGGTTTTTCTTGGCCGAGATGAAGACGCAGTCATCGCCCATACGAGCCATCCAAGACGTGCGCAACTGTTCCAGCGACATATTGCGCGTGGTGCGTTCGGTGAGGTCGTCTTCGTCTTTTGGTTGATAGGTGAAGGCATCTATCTTGTTGAACACTAATATCACCGGCGTGTCGGCATCCTTGCCTATAACTTCGCGCAAGGTCTGTTCGACCACCTGTATTTGTTCCTCGAAATTGGGGTGCGAAATGTCCACGACATGTACCAAGACATCGGCTTCGCGCACTTCGTCAAGCGTTGATTTGAAGGATTCTACAAGGTGCGTGGGCAGTTTGCGTATAAATCCTACGGTATCGGTGAGGAGTATAGGCAGGTTGTCGATGGCGATTTTGCGCACAGTGGTGTCGAGTGTCGCAAATAGCTTATTCTCAGCAAAGACATCACTCTTGCTCAACAGATTCATAATCGTGGACTTACCCACATTGGTATAACCCACCAGGGCAACGCGCGTCAACTTGCCGCGATTTTTGCGCTGCAACGCTTTTTGTCGGTCAATAGAGGCAAGTTCTTGCTTAAGGCGGGCAATTTTATCCAAGATGATGCGGCGGTCGGTTTCGATCTGTGTCTCACCCGGGCCGCGCATACCGATACCGCCGCGCTGGCGCTCGAGGTGCGTCCACAAACGCGTCAAGCGCGGAAGCATATATTGATATTGGGCCAGTTCGACTTGCGTCTTGGCATGCGCCGTTTGGGCACGCCGGGCAAAGATGTCAAGTATCAGCGATGTACGGTCCAATATCTTGACCTGCAACTCGCGTTCAATATTGGACACTTGCTTGGTGGACAGGTCGTCATCAAAGACTACAAGACCTATGTCGTTGGCCTCGACAAATTGCTTGATTTCGTCCAGCTTGCCCTTACCTACGAAGGTGCGCGGATTAGGATACTCGCATTTCTGAATAAAAGTCTTGACGGTTACGGCTCCGGCAGTGTCGGCCAGGAAAGCCAATTCGTCGAGGTATTCGCGAGCCTTTTCCTCGGGTTGCTCGCGCGTGGCGAGTGCAACGAGCACGGCGCGTTCGTTGGTTTCTTGTGATATGACGAATTCTTTCATTAAATATGATTTAGATGAGGGAGGGGAATATAGTATGCTACGGCTTGGGCGGCCCTACTATGAGCGTGCCGTGCATACTGTCGCAGAAAAATTGCCGGGCAACGCGGCGCATATCGGCGGTGGTCAATGCGCAGTAACGTCGCAATTGCGCGTCCGGGGCTTCGCGGTGGTATACGGCCAAGGCGAGGGCTGCGGCACGACCCACATAATCGAGGCTGTCCAAGCGGAAGGCGGCACGTTGACGATTTTGGAGACGTTCCAACTCTTCATCGCCCACAGCGTCCGAGCCGCACAACAGGTTGCATTCGCGAAGAAGCATCTCGATGGCACGACGACAAGTGTCATCATCGGCATATCCGGGGGCGGACAGTCGAGCCGAAACAGTCAACAGCCCGGGGCCTTCGCTTCCGGTAATACTGGCATCGACGCCACTGAAGGTACCATCACCGTCAATGATAAGACGGCGATATAGACGCGAGGCGGCGCCGGCAGCCAAGGCATCGGTGATGGCATCCGCAGCAGTGTAGTCTACAGTGCCATACGGGTCTGTAAGCCAAGCTATAGTAATGGCCGTAGCCGGTACCGAGGCATCATCGCACCGCACCCAAGGCGCAGTCGCCAATGCAGGCACCGCCATGGGCGGTGTCGCCACCGCATCGCGTCGCGGAATGTCTCCGAACCATTTGTCTGCCAAGGCAAAAGCCTCTTCGCTCCCGATGTTTCCGGTGACAGCAACCACGGCATTACCCGGGGTGTAGTGACTTCCGAACCACCGACGTGTATCCTCTCCGCTGATGGCAGCGATATGCGACGGATCTTTGCCGATTACAGGCCACGAATAGGTGTGTGTCGCCGGATACATCATCTTCGACAGCGCATGTCCGGTGACGCCGTAAGGGCGGTTGAGACATTGCTGCTTGAATTCCTCGGTGACGACACTGCGTTGCACGCGCAGGCTTTCACTGTCGAAGGCCGGCGAGAGCATACGGTCGCTTTCGAGGTAGAACAGCGTCTCGGCATTATGCGCCGGCGCCATAGCGTAAAAATTGGTGAAGTCGTTGGAGGTCCATGCATTGGAACGCCCACCGGCAGCAGTGAGCGTGCCGTCATAGTCGGGAATATGCACTGACGGACCAAACATCAGATGCTCAAACAAGTGCGCAATTCCGGTCTGCCCCGGATCTTCGTCGCGTCCGCCGACGCCATAAAGCACATCGAGGCACACCATAGCGGTGGCCTCGTCGCAGCTGTGTACTACGCGCAGCCCGTTGGCAAGGGTATGCACCGCCGCATCTTCGCTTATTGCAAAGTCTGCGGCGGTGTCTTGTCGCGTGTCAGGCGCGCCGATGTTTCGGTCGCAGCCCGGCGTCATTTCTTGTCGATGATGGACATCGATATTATGCGGATGTCCTTAACGGGACGATCGCCGGCATCGGTCTCGGCTTTTTCGATTTTTTCAACAACGTCCATACCGCTGACCACTTCGCCGAAGACGGTGTAATTGCGGTCCAGAAACGGAGTGCCGCCGATTTTTGCGTATGTGTCTATGATTTCCTTGGGTAGGCCGGCAGTGCTGTCATTGGCAAATTTGGCATTGACTTGTTCCACAAGTTCGTTTTGCAGCGCCATCAGACCTTGCTGATCACCGGACTGCTGCATGGCACGTATCTGCTGCATATGGGCCTGGGCCAGACGGTTAAATTCTTCCTGCATGGCGCCTTGACGAGCCATAGCCGTGAGTTCGGCTTCCGAGACTTTCTTGCCGGTGACGATATAGAATTGCGACCCGGAGGAGCGTTTCTCGGGGTTGACTTGGTCGCCCTGACGGGCAGCGGCCAGTGCACCGCGCTTATGGAAGTGTTTGGGATATGCTATTTCGGCCTCGATGGTGTAGTCGGGGCCGCCGGCGCCGAGCTGCTGCCCGGGCTTGGCTTCGCGGCTGTCGGGGTCACCGGCCTGGACCATAAATTCGTTGATGACGCGGTGGAACAATGTATTGTTGTAATAGCCTTCGCGCACCAACTTTAGGAAGTTAGCTTGGTGTTTGGGCGTATCACCATAGACGCGGACGGTGATATCGCCCTCGGAGGTCTTAATGAGTACTGTTGTGTCAGGATTTGTCATTGTTGTCTGTGCTTTGACGGAGTCTGTGGCCGCGGCGTTAGCGTTGTCGGCACTCTTGCCGGCGCATGCCGTCAGTGCCGTTGCTATGGCCATGACACCCAATATTTGCTTAATCATTGGTGTATAATTATATGTGTTGTCTTAAGTATGTACCGGCGCATTACATAGGGCTGTCGGGAAACAGACGCTTGTACATACGGCGGAAGTTATTGTCCGTAGCTATAAGCTGTGGTGTCCTCTCGGCATAATCTTCGCCGTAAATGCTCGTCATCAGATCGCCCAAGTAGCGGCGCTCGCGGTCGCGATCTATGGTCAGCGCCACAAGGCGACGTACCGCTTCGGCGTAATGCTCGGCATCTATAGCGTGCAGAAATCGCGCCGCGCTGGCCATATATTGGCCGGTAAGATCCACTCGCTGCATATTGTCAATGATGGCCGGAATGTCATCATCACAGCGCCCGATGTTGTTGGCCAGGTATTCGTAATTGGCAAGGCCGTCGCAATCCGAGGCCAGTGCCTTTATATCGTCTTCGTTCATATCAGTGCAGATGTTTTACCGCAAAGTTAGTCATTATTTTCCTAATCCGCATCGTGCCAACGCACAATCCGCACTACTTACACAGACAACGATGGACAGAAACCAAAGTTGCAAAGTCAAATATTTACACACCAACACACTGTATTTCAATCGCGTATCTTACTACTACACAGATACGACAGGTAGCATACTGCAAGCAACAGCGCAACGATTGTCGATGATAATTCGAGCCACGTAAAATGCGGTACAAGCATCGTAAGTCCCCAAATTACACGGCCCGAAAAGACTATAACTATAGTCGACATAGCTGTGGTCTGCAACGGCAGACGAGGGATGGCCTTGAGCGCTGACATTCCGTAAAGAGCAACCACAAAAAAGGCCACGGCAATAATAATCGTAATGACATAAGGCAAATATGTCCCGTATTGCGCTATCCGATCCATAACGTCACTGATGCCGTAAATAGCGAAAATCTTATCCAACGCAGCCATGCACAGCAGGTGGCCGAGGCCGATAAGGAGATTGAGTACAACTCCGACTTTAATTAACGCTTTCATTGAACAAATTATTTGATATATGATGTTCTCGCTTTTGAGGCTGCAAATTTAGCACTTTATTTGCCTTGGTCGTATACTTCAAAGACTTTTGCTTCGACACATCCCGGGTGCACTCGATTTTACAGAAAAAATCGCTAAATTTGCACATCAACAGCACACAATATACCACGATGGACAATACAGCCGGCATACGCGCAGATATCGAGCGCCTGCGCCTCGAACTCAACGAGCACAACCACAACTACTACGTACTCAACGCCCCAACAATTTCGGATCGCGAATTCGACGAAATGATGCACCGCCTCGAGAATCTCGAGCGACAATATCCGCAGTATGATGACCCGTTATCACCCACGCACCGCGTCGGCAGCGACCTTACTCGCGGATTTGCACAAGTCGCACATATCTACCCTATGCTGTCTCTGGCCAACACCTATTCGGTCGAAGAAGTCGACACTTGGGGCACGCGCATACGACGCGACCTCGCCGCCGAATCCAATGTTGCCATCGTAGGCGAAATGAAGTTTGACGGCACGGGCATATCGTTGATATACGAACACGGACGTCTGGTGCGTGCAGTCACTCGAGGCGACGGCGTGCGCGGAGATATCGTCACCGAAAACGTCAAGACCATACGCAGCATTCCGCTGACACTCCAAGGCTCGGGCTGGCCCGAGATGTTCGAATTGCGCGGTGAGATTGTCCTGCCGTGGACGGCCTTCGACCGCCTCAACGCCGAGCGCGAAGACGCCGGAGATCCGCTCTTCGCAAACCCGCGCAATGCTGCCGCCGGAACACTGAAGCTGCTCAACCCCGCGGAAGTGGCTCGTCGCGGCCTCGATGCATATTTCTATTACCTGCTTGGCGAAGACCTGCCCTGCGACAACCACTACGACAATATGCAGCGCGTGCGTCAATGGGGCTTCAAGGTAAGCGATGCTATGACATTGCTGCACAATATAGACGAGATTGACCGATACATAACCTACTGGGACACCGCACGCAAGCAGTTGCCCGTAGCTACGGACGGCCTGGTATTCAAAGTCAATTCGTTGCGACAGCAGCTCAACCTCGGGTTTACAGCCAAGTCGCCGCGCTGGGCCATAGCCTATAAATTCCAAGCCGAACGCGCCCTCACTCGTATGAACTTCGTATCCTTCGAAGTCGGGCGCATGGGTACCATCACCCCGGTGGCCAACCTCGACCCGGTGCTGCTGTCCGGCACCATCGTCAAGCGCGCCTCGCTGCACAACGCCGATGTAATGCGCAGCCTCGATATACACAACGGAGACATGGTATATGTCGAAAAAGGCGGCGAAATCATACCTAAAATTACCGGCGTGGACATATCACAGCGTCCCGCCGACAGCGCCCCCGTGGTCTTCGTCACCCATTGCCCCAAGTGCGGTACCCCACTGGTGCGCATCGAAGGCGAAGCCGCATGGGTATGTCCCAACAAATGGGCCTGCCCGCCGCAAATCGTCGGACGCATCGAGCACTTTGTAGGCCGCCACGCCATGAACATCGATGGCATAGGCGCCGAGACCGCCGAGCTGTTGTACAATATAGGCAAGGTAAAGACGCCCGCCGACCTATATGCTCTGCAAGTGAACGACCTCGAACACCTCGAAGGATTTGGCCGACGCAGTGCCGAGCGCGTCATCGACGGCATTGGCGCCAGCACCACCGTGCCTTTCGAACGCGTACTATTTGCCCTGTCCATACCCAATGTGGGCGAAACCACAGCCAAGAAAGTAGCCCGTACCGCCGGAAGCATCGACCGCCTGATGTCCATGACCCTGCCCGAACTGCAAGCCATCGAAGACGTGGGCGAAATCATAGCCCGAAGCATCATCGAATATTTCGCGCAGGACACCAATCGCGAAATGGTCGAACGGCTGCGCCAAGCCGGCGTGCAGATGGCCATTGCCACAGACACCGCGCCCGTCAGCAACGCCCTGGCCGGCAAGTCGATAGTCATCAGCGGTGTCTTCGCCCTACACAGCCGCGACGAGTACAAGCAGATGATCGAGCAGCACGGCGGCAAAAATGTCGGCTCAATCTCGCGCAAAACCGATTACGTCCTCGCCGGCGAAAATATGGGTCCCGCCAAGCTCGAAAAGGCACGCACCCTCGGCATCCCCATCATCGACGAAAACGCCTTCCTCGCCATGATCTCCCCCACCGACTGACCCCGACCAACCATGCCCGACCGACCATACCCGACCGACAAGCACCATCAACCGCCAACCCCCTCCGCTTCACCGACCCAACCGGCGAACGTCCCATTGTGTACATTGAAACAAATAGTTGGGGACACGTTTTTCTGTCAACAGGTGAAGGAGCATCCTTAACGGTGTACACATATGGCAGATATGGCAATACCTGGAAAAATATCCCTTCGGTTGGTTCTACGGCCGGCGAAGGTATCCTTATAAGATTAAAAGGCAATGATGCACAAAGATTCATCAACGATGAAGACAAACGATTTGGTCTGAATGCATTTACTTTCGAGCAAGATAAGGACGCTGAGATAAACGCTTATTTTGACAATATTCTACAAGAAAAATCCGCTGATCCGTCAAACAAACGTGACGTAAAAATATCGGTAAAGGGATTGTAATAGACGAATACAATGTAGTGAACAACTGCGTAACGACCACTTTGAATACGATTCAAGCTAAAACGCCAATAAAATCTTCCGTGAGTTTTTCCCTAAGGGCACTGATTTCAGAAAGATATCACAGCAAGAGTTGAACAAGGTTCAGTATCTGATAAACGATAGACCTAAGAAAAAATTAGGCTTTTCTACTCCAAAAATTGAGTTCTACAAAATGATTCATTAATTTTGCACTTGCCACTTGACTCTACATAGAAGGGTCTTACATAGCTGTCATTACGCCAAAAATTTGTAAATTTGCAGATTGAAGAGCTATTCTTTCTCAGACCTCTTCAACTTCAAGATAAACCAGTCAAACTATGGCTCAGTTTCGAGCATACAAATGCAAGTGCTGTGGCGCGGAAGTCCATTCTGAGCCGCAAGGTCATTACGCTCTCATGTCCGGGGAATATTATCAATTCTCCTGTCACCAATGCAGGGATATAGTTTCCTTATCGGCTCAAGAACTCGCTGAAATGGGATATGGAGTCTGCTGTCCAGAATGCGACAGCAAAGAACTATCCACATGGAATCCTATCGAAGGCCATTGTCCCAAATGCGGGTCACTATTTGAAGAAGTGCCTGGACCAATTTTAATGGCAGACTGAACAAATTCTCAACATGTCTTAAAATATGATTCAGGAAGTAACTATATTTGCAACTGTTAAATTCAAATAAATGAATAATTTCAATTCTTTAGATCTTGTCCCTATATCCGAACTCCTTTCTAAAGAGTTTCGGTTTTATGTGCCTGCTTATCAGAGAGGATATCGATGGACGGCTGATCAAGCAATCCAACTTATAGATGATCTCCTTGAATTTTATCGTTATCATTATTCCAAAGACAACCAGAAGTTTTACTGTCTGCAGCCACTGGTAGTAAAGCAAAAACTGATATCCGAGGGCAATACCGAAAAAGCATATCTGGAGGTTATTGACGGGCAACAAAGGCTAACGACTATCTTGATAATCCTGCAGGTGCTTCACCTCCTGGCATACGAAAAATTCCATGGGAAAGAGAATGTACAAGCCGACTCAGTCAACATCGTTCCTGAAGCCTTCAGCATAAAATATGAAACGCGGCCCAGCAGCGATGAGTGGCTCGAAGAGGTAAACGCGGTGGTTTATGACACGCAAGCCTTTGATTGTTTTGACAGCAAGAACTGTGATTACAGCCATTTTGCCGAGGTGTTCCATGCCGTTTATCACAGGCTGAAAAAGCTGGAGGAAGACCAACGTAACGATTTCCACAAGGTTTTGAGAAGAGGGACAAAATTCATCTGGTATTATCCCTCCTCGAACTGCGGCACCAATGCCGAGGTGTTTGACCGACTCAATGACGGTAAGATTGGCCTGAACAATGCCGAGCTTATAAAAGCCCTGCTTCTGCAGCGCAACAACTGGGTGAATTCCGACCCTTCCCACTGCCAATCCCTTGCCCTCGAATGGAATGCTGTGGAGAATGCCTTGCAGCAAAAAGAGTTCTGGGGCTTTATTTATAGTTCTCAGCACCCTTATGAATATGATACACATATCGAGTACATCTTGGATTTGTTGCAGCATAAGGATGCTAGTCACAAGGAGAAGCAGTTCTATACTTTCAACCGTTACCTCGACGATTATCGCCAGATGATGAATGGTGATGGCAAAGATGATTCAGGCACCAGGTCAGATTGGGCAAAAGGAAAATGGCTGGAGGCAAAAAGCCTCTTTGATACCCTTACCGAATGGTACAGGGACAAGAAATTGTATCACAGAATTGGATATATTCTTGAATATGCCCCGGGTGAAACCGTTCTAACGCTTAAAGAAAAGCTTGACGGCAAAAAGCACCGGGAGCGTATCGAGTGTCTTAACGGTATCATTCGCGAAAATGTGAAGAACATCAGTTCAACAAAACTATTCCACGGCCGAAAGGAACTCTCTCAGATTCTTTTCCTATATAACATTCTTTTGGAGGATAAACGCATCGCTGATAACGCCCGGTTCTCTTTTGCTGACTACAAGGGAGTGAGGAAAAATTCGGGATGGGATCAGGAGCATGTGGCCTCCAACACTGATTTTGCTCCCGATCCCAAAAAACAGATTGAACTGGCTATGGATATTATCGAGCTGATAACAGGATATATGCCCCAAAAAGACGAGAACACTGGCTATCATCTGTGCGGCGAATGCCTTCTTGACGACAAGGAGAAGGAAATCTGCGATTATGCCATCAAGCTGCTGAATAAGGTTGATTTTGAAGACTATAGCAAGTTGAGCGACGAAGAGATGAAACAGAGAAAGGAGAACATCCAAGACCTTTACAACTCTGTTGTTGATTATTTCGAGACAGACAGTGACGGTTTCGGACTGTCCATGGTCGGGAATAAAGAGGTTGAGGAGAAGAACTTTATCTGGAATTTTGTCCTCCTAAACTCTTCCACAAACCGGAGTTACGGCAACAGCATTTACCCAGTGAAGCGCAGGCGTATCCTCCAGGATGAATTCAATGTCTACACTCCCGTGGGTACTCGGAATGTCTTCGAGAAAGCCTATTCCAAGAAGATAAACCAGATTATGTGCTGGACAAAGACTGATGCTCTTGCCTATTGGAAAGACCTACAAACAGTAGTTTCCCCCTATGTAAAACTCTCCTTACCGTTTGAAATATATGAATGAGAAAATAAGAGCCCGAGAAATGTCGTTCATCGACATCTTTCAGAAAGAATGTGCTACCATCTGCGTTCCTTCAATTCAAAGGGACTATGCTCAAGGTAGATTGACAGATAAAGCTACCAAAGTACGCAAAGACTTCGTAAATCAGCTTAAGGAATATATACTCTCGGATAAATCCCATAGCCTTGATTTCATATATGGAAGTCAGGAGGGCAACGCATTCATCCCCCTGGACGGCCAGCAACGTCTTACCACCTTATGGCTTCTCCACGTTTATCTGGCATGTGCAGCCACTTGTAACCGGGATGAGGATAGTGCTTGTATATACAATTGTAGAAAGATGCACTTCACCTACCAGACGCGAAACAGCTCCACTCGCTTCTGCGCTGAATTCCTGAAAGCAGCCGGCGATGTCCTGACGCATAAGAATCTGTCAGCCATGGTAAAAGATGAAAATGCGAAAGGTAAGGAAAGAAAGATCAAGCCGTCGGAACTAATCGAAAACGAGTCCTGGTGGTTCATATCGTGGAAAGACGATCCCACCGTGAGCGGAATGCTGACCATGCTTGACGAGATTGATAAGGAATTTTTCGATATCTCCGACCAGGCGTTTGAATCTTTAATTAAAAATGGGCGTAATCCTGTTGTCTTCGAGTTCCTGCCCCTCGAGGGATTCCATGATATCGATGACCTCTATATCAAGATGAATGCTCGAGGACTGCCATTGACAAAATTTGAGATATTCAAGAGTAAACTGATTGAGGAAATTGAGAATGTCCTTCCTCAGGAAGAGAAGGATTTCAAGGCCAAAATCGACGGGGATTGGTCAGATACCTTATGGAAGTTCCGCAACCAGAACGAAAGAAATATAGATTCCTTCCTACAGCGCATCCTGACAATTGTTTTAGCTAATGAAGGTGCAGTTTCGGCTAAGTCGAAGCTTCGTGACGAAAGTCTTGACTGCCTTTTTGAGGCGAACGGCAAGAAAACCGTATTTGCCTATAACTGGTATAAGCAACAGGGCATCACTTTCAATGCGGAGTTGCTTACACGAGTGATAAGAAATCTGAATGTTTTACTTGACGAGAGATCACCGATCAAAGAAAACCAGCTTCAAGACTATGATAGTTACTGGTTTGATATTCACGGAGCCGTAAAGAGGTGGATTCTGAACGGTAAGGATGTAGCTGAGGATAAAAGCATGACCTACAGTACCCGCCTCCGCCTCTTTGCTTTTATCAAATTCAGTATTCTGGTTTCCGGAAGCGATATGACCGAACTCACAGAGTGGATGCGCTTGATCCATAATCTTTCTGAGGCCTCCCCAATCAACAATTCCGGGGACATGACAAATGCATTAAGAGGAGTTGAGTCGCTGTTGGGCGGATATAATGCCTGGAAGAAACAACAGTTAGAGCTCGACGCGGAGACTCATGTTCTGCTCAATGACTGGCTTGCCGATTCCATCGGATTCAAGCCCATTTTCTTCTACAATGACCAGTGGCAGGAAGAAGTTATCAAGGCTCAACTGAGAAAGGACCCAGAGTGGAAAGAAGAAATCGACAGGGCCGAACGACATCCGTATCTTAACGGGCAGATTGGAATCATACTGTGGCTAGCCGGCATTATTCCCTCCACGACACCATTCGCCGACCTTTCAGCGCTCCCCGATGTCGCCGGATTTAAGGCCTATCTCGACAAGGCTTATCCCCTTTTCGGCAAACTTGCCGATACGTCCTCTGCTGCTGTTAAAGAGTACGGGATGGTGAGGGCTATGCTGTCCAAGTCAGATTACATGCCATGGTTATCAAGTTGGCGTAAGAATTTCTACAATAGGCCTGGAGACAGGGATTATTCATGGAAGACCCTTTTCCTTATTACTGACAAGAACAAAAACGGTCAGGCACTCAGAAGCTTAAAGGAAATCATTGACGACGAACGATTCTCTCTTGGCGATATTGATGGTTCATTAGAAGCGATAGGCACGCTCAAAGATACTTTCGACGACTGGAGGAATATACTCAGAAGCAAATATGGCTCTCGGATAATGAAATGCGCAAAACAGGGCTTCATAGCTTTCGATAATGGGAACACCCTCATCTATAGCCAAAGCCAGCGCAATCATTATCATGCTGAGTTAATGACTCTTCTTCTGTTTGAAAGATTAAAAGAAGAATACAAACTCCATCCAGAATATTATTCAGTAAAATCCGGTAATGATGATTCACGTTTGGACATCAAAGGCTTTTCCATAACTCAATGGAATAAGAAATGGACAGTCTGGAGAGGAGATGATAGCATTGATGTGCCTTCTATGGACGAGGTAATTTCAATAATTCAAACTCCTGAATTATTTGATGAATATAGAAATAAGTCACAGGTGGAGAAATAAATATTAACTGCGCAGATAGGCTGCAGAGCGGGGTTGTAACTTTGCGGCCGAAAACGAGGCGAGTGGCGAGGTGGTCTTGCATAATCCGTTGGGATTGACTAACTTTGCAGTCGCTTTCGGGCAAACATTAAAACTCAGACAATGCTGAAAACATTAATCGACATATCGCCAGTGCTCTTCCGCCATAGCTATCGCAGTTGTGACGCCGGTTGCTTTGCCTATTGGTTTAGCAGCTATCGACGCGCGTTTGAAGGATTATTCCGGCGATATTGTTGTGGCAGTTATGCAGTCATGAGTTAAGACATCGACGCAACCAACAATAAGGATACAAGGTCGGGAAGTCCTCAAAAGCTTTCCGAGTTTTTTCGTGTCCTGCCGGGACGGATCCTTATTGTTGCGGCATGGCACTTCAAAATCAATAATCATAATGTACAACGATTTTTACCACAACCATGCCAGTAAACAAGAATGCTCTTATAAGATACAAAACCCTCGACAGATGCTTGAGAAACAAATACAGACGGTGGACTCTCGATGATCTTGTCGAGGCCTGCTCCGATGCGCTCTACGAGATGGAGGGCATAACCCGGGGCGTTTCCGTCAGAACGGTTCAGGCCGACATGCAGGTGATGCGGTCGGACAAACTCGGCTACAACGCGCCGATTGAGGTGTACGACAACAAATACTACAGATACGCGGATCCCGACTACTCCATATCCGATTCTCCCATCGATGACGATATGTACGAACTGGTCACAGAAGCAGTCGAGAAACTGAAGCAGTGCAATACTTCCGGCATCCCGTCGGAACTCGGCTCTGTCCTATCCAAGGTCAAGGACAAACTGATGCTCCTCCTGTAAATCATAGGCTTCGGCAAGATGTCATTCATCAAGCCGAAGCCTTTATTTGAGAGTGAGGACGGATTCGAACCGACGAATACAGGTTTTGAAGACCTGCCCCTTAAACCACTCGGGCACCCACTCATTACTGGTTGCGGGAGGTGGATTCGATCCACCGACTTCAAGCTTATGAGGCTTGCCAGCTACCACTGCTGCATCCCACATGTGTTTGGGTGAAAGACCGGTCTCGAACCGGTGACCTCCAGATCCACAATCTGGCGCTCTGACCAACTGAGCTACTGACACCATATAGTTGTCGGGGCGGTAGGACTCGAACCTACGAAGTCGTTAGACGGGAGATTTACAGTCTCCTGCGATTGCCGCTACGCGACACCCCGTTGAAGTGGACCCTCGTGGAGTCGAACCACGTTCTCAGGATTTTCAGTCCTACGCATACACCAAGTCTGCCAAGTGTCCTTGTTTGTGATGAGGGCGAGAATCGAACTCGCAACCTGATGCTTCGTAGACAACCGCTCTAATCCGATTGAGCTACCTCACCATTTTTGCGGAAGCAGCAGGATTCGAACCTGCGGAACCTTTGTGGGGTTCGGCGCGTTAGCAATGCGCTGGTTTCGGCCGCTCACCCATGCTTCCTTTTGTTTGACGATGCAAAGTTAGAAAGCCGACCTGCAGCCTATCTGCGTAACCAAATTTTTCTTCAAAAAAATCGTCAAAAATTAAAAAACGCCCTCAGAAATGACTCTGAGAGCGCTCAATATCTTGCGATTTCTGGCCGAATGGGGATGTACTTAATTTGGAAAGATGGTGAAGGATAGCATCTCTTTGTAGGATTGAGCGAGCTTGTGGATGGCTTCTCTGTTGGGAATGAAGTCTTCGTCCCTCATCGAACCTTTGCGGTCTATCATGAGGTCGAGAAGTGCTATATCCCGGTTCGGCTGTTTCAGATTGCTCTCCTCGATATACATGATTCGGATCATGAAGCCGTCTTCCTCAGTGTCCGGCGTAATGCACAGATTATGTGAAAGTGTACAATTTTTAGGCGTACAAATGCCGGGCTTTAACGAAAAATGTGTACATTTGCAGCCCGTTTCGCCTCGGCAAGGCGTGGCGGCGTGCAGACGGCCTCGGCAAGGCCGCATCCCGTACGCCGCAATCATTGTCTCGGCCGGGGTCAAAAACCTATCACAACCACCGTCTCTTCTCGACAGACACAATGAAAGACATCAGTATCACTGTCCCCGTAGTCTGCTACGGCTACGATGAATTGCCTGACGATGCCGTCCGCGCCCTCGTGGAAAAGGCCCGCCAATCCACCTATCATTCGTATGCACCTTACAGCCACTTCTGTGTCGGCGCCGCCATCCTGCTGGACAACGGCGAGACCATCACGGGTGCCAATCAGGAAAATGCAGCCTTCAGTGCCGGCACATGTGCCGAGCGCTCGGCCTGCTTCTATGCACACGCCAATTACCCGGAAGCACGCTTCGAGGCAATAGCAATTGCAGCACGCGCCGAAGATGGTGATTTTGTCGCCGACCCGGTGTCGCCCTGCGGCGTCTGCCGTCAGGCTTTATTAGAATATGAGGTCTTGGCCAAACATCCCGTACCGGTATGGCTGGCCGGACGCAACTGCGTATACCGTCTGCCGTCGGTGGCCTCGCTGCTGCCGCTGGCGTTCTCGGAATTTTAAGGCACGCGGCCGCCGAGTCAATCATATAATAAAAACACCGGACATCGGCCGAAGGTCGCATAACGGCCTGCAGCAATGCCCGGCGGCAGTTTCGCTTTTTTTAGGTGGAACGGGGACGTCAATCTTTATCAATAAGGTCGCGCAAGGTCACATCCGGGTTGCGGAACTGGCAATATCCGCCCTTGATATGTGCGTGTGTGATAGCGCTTTGAGGACAATTATGATAGCACGCGGTGCAGCGTATGCATCCGCGATTCCATTCCGGATGCCCGTCCCCGTCGCGAGTGATGGCGCCCACCGGACATATACGGGCGCAGATGCCACAACCGTTGCAGCGCCCCGTGTCGCACCGATACTGACGATAAAAGCCCTTGAAGGATGGCATCGCTTTCATACATATTCCCATAAGACGATCTGCGACCGATGGCAGCGCAATATAATGACGTCGAGCGGCAATATCGGCAGCGATGGCAGCCGTGTGGCCGGGTATATCCTTGCCATCGGCTGTCTCGATTTGTCGGCGTACATCGTAGAGCATAAAGTTGTTGTCCACCATCTTGATACTATTGGCATATGCAACCTGCAGGCCGCGACGGCGTGCTTGACGGCAGGCAATGTTCACCCCGAGGCCCGGTGTCACCCCACAAGTATATACCACAAAGAGATAGTCGGTGCGAATATCCGCAGTCTCAAAAAATCGCTCGACCGGCGCCGGCATACGCCCCGTGTGCGTAGGCGTGACAACACCTATGGCATCATCCTCCCATACGGCAGACGGCGTCTCGAGCGCCTCTCTTATGCCTATGATGCGGCTATCAGCCTGAGTCCGAGCGATATGCCGCGCCACAGAAAGAGAATTGCCCGTTGCTGAAAAACAGAAGACTATCATATCGCAAAGGTAAGCATTCGACCGCTTTCAGCAAAAATAAATTTTATAATCCTAAAAACTGCTAAAAGAACAAGCCTCCGACTAAACATTAGGTCGCAACAGCGGTCTATTGGTCAGAAAACGACAAAAAGCAAAAAATGAAAACACGCCGCTCAGGACGTCTTGTAATGACGTCCATATTCCTACTGGCCGGCTTATTGTATGCCTTGGCCTACAACATCTCGGGAGTCGTGACCGACACCGACGGCGATGCGCTGGTGGGCGCCTCGCTGCGACTGCTGCGCAGCAAAGACTCGACAGTGATCAAGGCCGCTGCCGCCGACGGCAACGGACGCTATGTGCTGCGCGACATCGCCGACGGGCGCTATGTACTCGAGGCCTCGTACGTAGGCCACAACCGACAGACAGTCAATGTCACCATGGCCGGACGAACACTGCGCGTGGACACTATGCGCCTCTCCGACGAAGCTTACACATTGGACGCCGTCACCATCTCCGGCATACGCACTCCCATCAAGGTGATGGAAGACACCATCGAGTTCAATGCCGACACCTATAAGGTGCAGCCCAACGCCGTAGTCGAGGACCTGCTCAAGCGTCTGCCAGGCGTCGAAGTGTCATCCGATGGTAAAATCACCTCCAACGGCAAGGAAGTCACCAAAATACTCGTGGACGGCAAGGAATTCTTCAGCGATGACCCCAAGGTGGCCTCCAAAAACCTACCCGTGAGCATGGTGGACAAACTTCAGGTCGTAGACCGAAAAAGCGATCTGGCTCGTATAACCGGCGTCGATGACGGCGAAGAAGAAACCGTCATCAACCTCACCGTCAAAAAAGGCATGAAAAACGGATGGTTCGGCAATGCCGAAGCCGGTGTCGGCACCGACAGCCGATACATGGGCTCGTTCAACGTCAACCGCTTTTGGAACGACAACCAAATCACGCTCTTAGGCGGCATCAACAACATCAATGAACCCGGATTTACGGACGGAGCCAGCGGCCGCTTCCGCCACTTCGGAGGCGACAACGGCATCACCACATCTCGCGCCCTGGGCCTCAACTTCAACGTAGGCAACAAGGAAATATTCCGCGTAGGCGGCAACGTAATGTACAGCAACACCGACGCCCGCACATACAGCACCACCGACCGTCAGTATCTCTTCGAAGACTCCACATCGTACGTCAATTCGGGCAAGTACGCGCACGACCGAGGACACAACTTCCGCGCCGACTTCCGCATACAATGGAACCCCGACAGCCTCAACACCCTGGAAATACGACCCCGCATGATGTACAATTCCAGCGATGGCCTTAGCGTCGATTCATCGCTGACACGCGCCGGCAATGCCGACCTCACACGCGTCACCCAAAGCCGCAACAACATCACCAGCGATGGCAACAGCTGGGAATTCGGCCTCTCAATGATATACAACCACAAATTTGCCTCGCGCCCGGGACGCTCGTTCAGCGTACACCTCAATGCCAATACCTCCAACGTACGCGAACACGAAGACTCATACTCCTGGAACCGCTTTTTCCTGCTTGACGACAAAACCGATGTGTACGACCAATACGCATCCAACCACACATGGAGCAAAACTTTATCGGCACGTCTAAGCTGGACCGAGCCACTGGGCAATGTCAAAAACGGCAACTTCCTGACCTTCGCTTACCGCCTGCGATACCGCTGGAACAACGCCGACCGCCTCACCTACGACCGCCCGGTATCGTGGCCCGGCGGATACGACCAAGACCCCGTCATCGGCGATGATTTGGTATGGAACAGCGACCTGAGCAACAGCTTCCGCAACAACTATATGAGCCAAGACATACGCGCCGGCTTCAAGCACGTCTCCAAGGTCTGGACCATCGATGCCGGCCTGTCACTGGTACCCCAAATGTCCAGTTCGCACGACCTCATAGACAACGCTCGCGACATACCCACGCGACACACCCTCAACATCGCCCCCTACCTGCGCTACCGCTGGAAACTGTCCAAGCAGCGCACCTTCAACCTCGACTATCGCGGACGCTCATCCCAACCCTCGATGTCGCAACTCCAACCCGTGGCCGACAAGTCCGACCCCCTGCGCATCGTCGTCGGCAACCCCTCGCTGAACCCCACATTCACGCACAACATACGCATGCGCTACCAAAACTTCAATTCCGAGGCCCAACGTTCAATCATGGCCATGGCTTTTGCCAACATCACGCAAAACTCCATAGTCTCCAAGACCATCTACGACGCCACCACCGGCGGACAAACCACCACCTACGACAACGTCAACGGCGTATGGTCCGCAATGGCAATGGGTATGTTCTCGCAACCGCTGCGCAACCGCGCATTCGTGTTCAATACCCATATAGGCACGCGCCTGAACCACAACGTCGGATTCAACAACGGCCTGCGCAACACCTCCATAGCCTTTGACGTGATGCTCTCGCCATCGCTGGCATGGCGCCCCGACAACATCGAACTCGAGATACGCCCTCGCTACAACTTCCAGACGTCTCGCAATACCGTCCAGTCAGGCAGCAACCGCGATGTACACGGCTACGGCTTCAGCTTCTACGGCACATATTACACACCTTTCGGGCTGGTGCTCTCCACCGACCTCAGCTACGACGCAACCAACGGATACTCGGCCGGATACGACCGCAACGAATGGATGTGGAACGCCTCCATAGCCTACCAATTCCTGCGCGGCCGCAACGCCACCATCACCCTCAAGGCCTACGACCTGCTGCGCCAGAAAAACAACGTCAGCCGCACCGTCACAGCCAACTACATCGACGACAGCCGCTACAACTCGCTCACGCGATACTTCATGATTACCTTCAGCTACAAATTCAACACCTTCGGCAAAGGCAACCAACCCAAAGACCGCAACGCCGATGACAGACGTCGCGGCCCGGGCGGCCCGCCTCCGGGACATCCCGGAGGACGTCCCCCAATGTGATATCCTCCGCGCCAACCATACGCCCCACCCTGCGCCTGAAAAGTACGACCTGCCGCACTTTTCAGGCGCAAACACATCTGACGACCTTCGGAAACATCTGCATCGGCCGCCAAAAACAACGGCGGAAGACAGCGCAAATAAGGCCATCGTAAGCCGTTAGAGGCACAGCGGTTAAGGGTCGCGTATATGCGTGCGCTACGGCTCAGTATTAAAGTATTTTAACGGCGCATCGTAATTGCGAAAAAAATCGTACCTTTGCGCTGGATTATCCACAAGGTACAGTTTCGAAAAAACTGAAATACAACAACATAAACCACCAACAATGAGTAGAGAAAAGAAATTCGTAACATGCGACGGCAATCAAGCCGCTGCCCACGTGAGCTACATGTTCTCGGAAGTCGCTGCCATCTACCCGATCACCCCGTCTTCGACAATGGCCGAATATGTGGACGAATGGTCCGCAGCCGGCCGCCGCAATATCTTTGGCGAGACGGTGCTGGTACAGGAAATGCAAAGCGAAGGCGGCGCCGCCGGCGCCGTGCACGGGTCGCTGCAAGCCGGAGCGCTGACAACGACATACACAGCCTCGCAAGGACTGCTGCTGATGATTCCCAACATGTACAAGATTGCAGGCGAGCTGCTCCCGACAGTGTTCCACGTGTCGGCACGTACTTTGGCCAGCCACGCATTGAGCATATTCGGCGATCATCAGGACGTGATGTCTGTACGCCAGACCGGATTTGCTATGCTTGCCGAAGGTTCGGTACAGGAAGTTATGGACTTGGCCGGTGTGGCACATCTGGCCGCCATCAAGAGCAGCGTACCTTTCGTCAACTTCTTTGACGGCTTCCGCACCTCGCACGAAATCCAGAAAGTGGAAGAAATGCAACAGGAAGACCTCGAACCGCTGTTGGACCGCAAGGCTCTCGCCGACTTCCGCGCACGTGCCCTCACACCCGAAGCACCCGTATCACGCGGTATGGCCGAAAACGGCGACGTGTTCTTCCAGCACCGCGAAGCCTGCAACCGACACTATAACGCCGTGCCCGACATCGTCGAAGGATACATGGCCGAAATCGCCAAAATCACCGGTCGCGAATACCACCTGTTCAGCTACTACGGGGCCAAGGATGCCGACCGCGTAATCATTGCAATGGGCAGCGTCACACAGGCCGCCAAAGAAGCTATAGACTACCTCACCGCCAAAGGCGAGAAAGTCGGCCTCGTAAGCGTACACCTGTTCCGCCCATTCTCAGTCAAGCACCTGCTGGCAGCCGTACCCGCCACAACCAAGCGCATAGCCGTACTTGACCGCACCAAGGAACCCGGAGCCAACGGCGAGCCTCTGCTCCTGGACGTCAAGGAAGCCTTCTACGGCCGCGAAAACGCCCCCATGATCATCGGCGGACGCTTCGGACTGGCCTCCAAAGACACCACACCCGCACAAATCGTCGGATTATACGAAAACCTCGCACTGCCCCAGCCCAAGGACCACTTCACTATGGGCATAGTCGATGACGTAACCTTCACATCGCTGCCTCCCGTCAAGGAAATGGCACTGGGCGACCCCTCGACTTTCGAGGCCAAGTTCTACGGACTGGGCGCCGATGGTACCGTAGGTGCAAACAAGAACTCCGTAAAAATCATCGGCGACAACACCGACAAATACTGCCAAGCATACTTCGCCTACGACTCCAAGAAGTCCGGCGGCTTCACCTGCTCGCACCTGCGCTTCGGCGACAAGCCCATACGCTCGACATACCTGGTGAACACGCCCAACTTCGTAGCATGCCACGTCCAGGCATACCTGCACATGTACGACGTTACACGCGGACTGCGCGACGGCGGCACATTCCTGCTCAACACCATCTGGGAAGGAGAGCAGCTGGCCAAACACCTGCCCAATAAGGTCAAGCGCTACTTTGCACAGCACAATATCACCGTATATTACATCGACGCAACACGCATCGCGCAGGAAATAGGCCTCGGCAACCGAACCAACACCATCCTGCAAAGCGCCTTCTTCCGCATCACCGAAGTGATACCCATAGACCTGGCAGTCGAACAGATGAAGAAATTCATCGTCAAATCCTACAGCAAGAAAGGACAAGATGTCGTCGACAAAAACTATGCAGCCGTAGACCGCGGCAATGAATACCACACTCTGGCCGTAGACCCCGCATGGGCACAGCTCCCCGACGACGAAATAGTCGCAGACAACGCTCCCGCTTTTGTGCACGACATCGTACGCCCCATCAACGCACAAGACGGCGACCTGCTCAAAGTGAGCGACTTCGAAGCCATACCCGACGGAACATGGCAAAACTCCACCGCCCGCTACGAAAAACGCGGCGTGGCTGCCTTCGTTCCCGAATGGAATCCCGAAAATTGTATCCAATGCAACAAATGCGCCTTTGTATGCCCCCACGCCGCCATACGTCCCTTCGTGCTCGATGCCGACGAAATGCAAGCCGCACCCTTCGGCGAAGAACGCACACTTGCCACCATCGGCAAGACCATGGCCGGCACACGCTTCATCCAAGCCGTCGATGTCCTCGACTGCCTCGGCTGTGGCAACTGCGTAGACGTATGCCCCGGCAAGAAAGGCGTCAAGGCTCTGGAAATGAAACCACTGGAAAGCCAGCTCGACATTCAGCCCGAATGGGACTACTGCGCCGAAAAGGTCAGCTGCAAAGCCGACCTGGTAGACATCAAAGCCACCGTCAAGAACAGCCAATTCGCACAACCGCTCTTTGAGTTCTCGGGCGCATGCTCGGGCTGCGGCGAAACGCCATACGTGAAACTCATAAGCCAGCTCTTCGGCGACCACGAAATGGTAGCCAACGCCACCGGCTGCTCATCCATATACTCGGGCTCGGTACCCTCGACGCCATACACCGTCAACGCCGCCGGACACGGTCCCGCATGGGCCAACTCTCTCTTCGAAGACTTCGCCGAATTCGGCCTCGGCATGAACATCGCCACCGAGAAAATCCGTCAGCGCGTAGCTGACCTGATGCACAAAGCTCTGGAATGCGCCAAGTGTTCCGATCAAATCAAGGCTCTTGCCCAGCAATGGCTCGATGCACCCCACAACGCCGCTTCCACACGCGAAGTCGCTGACAAGATTGTGCCCTTGTGCCAAGCCTGCGGATGCGACACCTGCCGCGAAATTGTCGAACTCAAAGGCTTCATCGCCGCTCGTTCGCAATGGATTATCGCCGGTGACGGCGCCGCCTACGACATAGGCTTCGGCGGCCTGGACCACGTACTCGCTTCAGGCAAGAATGTCAACGTCCTCGTACTCGACACCGAGGTATACTCCAACACCGGTGGTCAGGCCTCCAAGGCTACACCCTTAGGTGCCATTGCCAAATTTGCCGCCTCCGGCAAACGCATACGCAAGAAAGACCTCGGACTTATCGCCTCGACATACGGCTACGTATACTGCGCACAGATAGCTATGGGCGCAGACCAAGCACAGACCCTCAAGGCACTGCGCGAAGCCGAAGCATACGACGGACCTTCGCTGGTAATCGCCTACTCGCCCTGTATCAACCACGGCATCAAAGCCGGCATGGGACACAGCCAGAACGAGGAACAGCGTGCCGTCGAATGTGGATACTGGCACCTATGGCGCTACAACCCCGCACTCGAAGAGCAAGGTCAGAACCCCTTCAGCCTCGACAGCAAAGAACCCCAATGGGACAAATTCGAAGACTTCCTCAAAGGCGAGGTTCGCTACGCTTCCGTAGTCAAAGCCTACCCCAACGAAGCCGCCGAACTTTTCGCTGCCGCCAAGGCCAACGCCCAATGGCGCTACAACAACTACCGCCGCCTCTCACAGCAACAGTGGGGCGTAGATCCTCTGGTCGAAAAAATCGAAGACAACAACAAATAACCACATAGGTTCCCGAACACAACAACAGCCCTCGCCAACCATCGACGAGGGCTGTTGTTATATCACACGATAAAATTCCGGAAACCTAATCGCATGAAATTGCCCCCCACCACCGTGATGCCATTATCCGGCAATCGATGAAATCACGGTGTCTACTTTCAATAATAATAACCACTAAAAACCTTTAAGTGCCTACTTTTTTGATCAGGCATCTACACAAAAAAACTCCGAAATATCCTCGAAAAACATGTTCGCACTCATCGAAAATTCGTAAATTTGCGTCTGTGATAACACCCGAAAAGGTACATATTTTTGGTCTCCAAACGTTAACGAAATTAAAAATATTGTTATAACAGTCTCGTTGACAGACACTTCCAAAAGTTGCTCTCCGAGACCATCCTCCACTAAAACAAGGATTAAGACGATTCCCACTTTTGTCTTTCCACATATAGCCTGTGCTCCGAGACCATCCTCCACTAAAACAAGGATTAAGACGTTTCGATTGTGAACTCGATACGCGGATTTTCCTTGTCCTCCGAGACCATCCTCCACTAAAACAAGGATTAAGACCCCCCTCTATAATTACTATAGATTTGGATGGGGCGATCTCCGTGACCATCCTCCACTAAAACAAGGATTAAGACTTATAATAGCTTTGACTTCTGCTATGAAATCGTTATCTCCGAAACCATCTTAAAAAAAATTGCCGGGAGCCAAGAATTTGGATCTGTGTACCAAACCTTTAGCTCCAGGCAACATATTCTACTCTCCGTCTGCAGACTCATGTCCGTGCAGAGTGCACAAGTTTTTGTTTCCGAATACGCCAAAAACATCCGAATGTATCATCCGAATTTTCACGAGATTATCGGACAAGTTACGAATTTTTATGCCCCCACGGGGTATAAAAAAAGGATTACATCCAACGCATAAAGCGTTGTGCTGTAATCCCTTTCAATCAATGTGACCCCGGAGGGGCTCGAACCCTCGACCCGCTGATTAAGAGTCAGCTGCTCTACCAACTGAGCTACGGAGTCATGCATCAAACAGGCATCTCTTTGCCCTCTTTGCGGATGCAAAGGTACAATCTTTCGGCGAACCGACCAAATATTTTTTTCAAAAAATTTTTCTCAACGGATTTTTTCGCTCGAACGGCAAAGCGCTGTCGGCAAATCGCCGGCACTGCAGACAATATGTGTCATCCGTTCATATGTCCTTAAAATACTTCTTGCAATCATTGCAATAGTACAGCGTCCTCTTGAATGGAACAAAAGTATTGGCAACAAGCACCGCGCCCGCAATCCAGCAGAACCACGGCAGAACACGTCCCGGGAGGAAAAAACCCGTAGCGCACACGACCAACCCTATGGCCAAAAAGTATACAGGCAGTCTTTTGCGCACCACTTCCTTGGTGATATTCTCACTTCCACATTCGCGACAATATGTCACCCCTTTCGAATTGTCCGGATTACACTTTGTCGCTATGGCCGCAGCTCTCTCTGCATCATCGTCCTCTACGTACAACGAAAACATAACCGCGCTTCCCGTCGAGTTGAACAGGTCTCCGTTGTATTCGACTATCTTGGCATCTATGCCCGATTCCTTCAAGATGGATTCAAGCTCCTGCAGCTCCGTAACATACTGACTCCTTCGTATTTCCTTCATGAGAGATTATTTTGACCATTATTTCGCAAAAATACACTTATTTCCGACCATTCACAAGAACAAACGAGGGAAAGAGTGTAATACACCGAAACAACGCGTTTTTACACATTTATATATTATGCCATGCAACGAACCGGCTTGCATCTCGTTTTTTTTATGTAAATTTGCACTGATAAGCGCGAGGTGTTCCGCGGTACCGACGGTCACGCCTTGGGCTTTCGCGTTATCTTCATTACACACCATCCACCCTAACACGAGACTACGAATATGCCCATGCGTAAATGGCGCGTCGATGACAGCGCCGAACTGTACAACATACGCGGCTGGGGTCGCAACTATTTCGACATCAACGACAAAGGCAACGTAACCGTAACGCCGCGCCCGGGAGACTTTCCGGTAGATCTTAAAGAACTTATGGACCGTCTACAGGAACGCGACTTGGCATCGCCCATACTACTGCGCTTCCCGGATATCCTGGACAACCGCATCGAAAAGATTTCGAACTGCTTCCGCGAAGCTGCCTCTCGCTACGGATACACGGCGCAAAACTATATGATCTACCCCATTAAGGTAAATCAGATGCGCCAAGTCGTGGAAGAAATTGTGTGCTATGGCACCAAATTCAACATCGGTCTCGAAGCCGGTTCCAAGCCGGAGCTGCACGCGGTACTGGCCACCAACACCAATGCCAACGCCCTGGTAATCTGCAACGGATACAAGGACGAAAGCTATATCGAATTGGCACTGCTGGCCCAAAAAATGGGACGCCGCATATACCTGGTGGTGGAAAAACTGAACGAGCTGCGACTTATCGCCGAAATGTCCGAACGCCTCGGTGTACGCCCCAATATCGGCATACGCATCAAACTCTCCAGCGCCGGCTCGGGCAAATGGGCCGAGAGTGGCGGCGACCAAAGCAAATTCGGGCTCAATTCATCCGAACTACTCGAAGCCCTGGGCATACTCGAAGAACGCGACATGAAAGACTGCCTCAAGCTGATACACTTCCATATAGGCAGCCAAATCACCAAAATACGACGCATCAAAAACGCCTTGCGCGAAGCCACACAGTTCTATGTCCAGCTGTCGCAAGCCGGATTCGACATAGACTTCGTGGACATAGGAGGCGGACTGGGCGTCGATTACGACGGCACCCGCTCGGCCTCCAGCGAAAGCTCGATGAACTATTCCATACAAGAGTACGCCAATGACTCGGTGAGTGCCCTGGTGGACGTGTGCGAAAAAAACCATCTCAAGCAGCCCAACATCATCACCGAGAGCGGACGCTCACTCACGGCGCACCACTCGATACTGATATTCGAAGTGCTCGAAACCACCAACCTCCCCGTATGGGACGATGACGAAACCCTGCCCGAAGACGCACACGAACTGGCCAAAGAGCTATACGACATCTGGGACAAGCTCAACGGCCCATCACTGTACGAATCATGGCACGACGCACTGCAAATACGCGAGGAGGCCCTCGACCGCTTCTCACTGGGCGTGCTGGACCTGAAAACACGCGCCCAAGTCGAAAAACTATTCTGGAGCATCGCACGCGAAGTGGGCGAGATGGCTGCAAGTATGAAACACCCGCCGGAGGAACTGCGAGGCATCGCCAAGATGCTACCCGATAAGTACTTCTGTAATTTCTCGCTATTCCAATCGCTGCCCGACTCGTGGGCCATCGACCAGGTGTTCCCCATCATGCCCATCCAGCACCTTGACCAAAAGCCGGGCAAAACCTGCACAATACAAGACATCACCTGCGACAGCGATGGCAAAATAGCCAATTTCATTACCCTGCACGACCCGTCGTGTGCCCTACCGGTACACGCCATCAAGCAAGGCGAAAAATACTACCTCGGCGTATTCCTCGTGGGCGCCTATCAGGAAATCCTGGGCGATATGCACAACCTCTTCGGCGACACCAACGCCGTACACATCAACGTCTATCCCGACCACTACGATATCGACCGCATAATCGATGGCGAAACCGTGGCCGCAGTCCTCGACTACGTGCAATTCTCGGCCAAAAAACTGGTGCGCAACGTCGAGTCCTGGGTATCTGCATCCGTCAAAAGCGGCGCCATCACCGCCGAGGAAGGCCGCAATTTCATCTCCACCTACCGCTCGGGGCTATACGGATACACATACCTCGAAAAAGACTGAATCACGCCTATTAAAGACCGGGCAAGGCTGCTGCAAGAGCGACAAAAATTGCACCGACATCCAACGTTCAAACACCAAGAGAATACACCCGTGCGAGTATTTCTGCAATTGTCATACGATGGAAAGCCATTCAACGGATGGCAAATCCAGCCCGACCGCCCCAGCGTCCAAGAGACACTCGAGCAGGCCTTAGAGATGGTACTGCACACGCACGTAAAAGTGACCGGTGCCGGACGCACCGACACGGGCGTGCACGCACGCACCATGGTGGCACATGCGGACATTCCCGATGACTTTGCACGAGACACGGCAGCCATGCGCCGCCTGCACGGATCGCTGAGCGGAATATGCCGCCCGTCCATAGCCATACACGCCATCACCGCAGTACACGCCGATGCACACGCACGCTTCGATGCCACCGCCCGCACCTACCGGTACATGATGCACACGGCCGAGAACCCTTTTATACGCAATCTGTCGTGGCACGCGCCCGCCGACTTGGACTTTGAGGCCATGAACCAAGGCGCCGCCCTTGTGATCGGGCGAAAAGACTTCACATCATTCTCAAAACTACACACAGACACCAAGACCAACATTTGCGATGTCACAGCATGTCGCATGGTTCGGCAAGGCCCGACCGCCTGGTTTCTGGAAATACGCGCCGACCGCTTTCTGCGCAACATGGTGCGCGCCGTCACCGGCACCCTTGTAGACGTCGGACGCCACAAGCACACCCCCGAACACGTGGCCGAAGTCATAGCCGCCATGGACCGCAGCGCCGCCGGCACATCGATGCCCGCGCACGCCCTGTACCTTTGGGACATCGAATACCCATATTATCAGACAATACAAATATGACACGATGCCGAAAGCGCGG
>ULSK01031603.1_pt1 | contig 54148 bp, 50 predicted proteins | sample 1956311 | NCBI WGS metagenome assembly ULSK01 (sample SAMEA4835706, study PRJEB28245) | human gut metagenome | biome: gut microbiome; material: fecal sample | place: Denmark | collected 2008 | reverse complement strand
CCCCGTTTTGCCCTGAAATTGTGAACAATTTGTTAACAATTAGTTTTTCACGGTGCGAAGCGATATAAACGGTTTTTAACCGAACGGTGGGATGCTGCTGCGGCAAGGCGCATGTTGAATTGAGAATTGTTTTTGCAGGAAAACACGGATTTTGAATGCCATGCAAAAAAGAAATATAAAAGGAAGAGAAACATACATATACAACATGCACACATAAAGAAAACGGGATCCGCATCGAATCATGCAACTAATATAAAACGCTAAAAAACGAAAAAATCCGCAGGGAGGGCACGCGGACTTTTTCATTTTACAACAGAAACGCGGTAAACCAACGTTTCATTAAGGAAGGGGGGAATTCCTTTTCGGTGCTTCGGACAGAAGAATCAGCTCTTTGCCTGTCTGAAGCCTTTTTTGCCGACAAAAAACAATGCCAGTGTCCCCGGACCGACATGGGAACCCGTCACAGGTTCGTACATAACGGTTAAAATATCCTTCGGCGGAGCAATTTCTGATATAAGCTCCGCAAGAGTGTTTGCATCTTCAATGCAGTCCGCATGTGCGATGCCGACTGTTTGGTTTGCAGCGTCAACAACGTATTCGCGATATTGTTCCGCAATTGCGCGCAGGGAGTTTTTCCTTCCGCGAACTTTGCCGAAATTGACGATTTTTCCCTCGCTGTCGCCCTTCAAAAGGGGTTTGATATTCAAAATGTTGCCGATTGCAGCCTTTGCATTCGAAAGCCTGCCCGTCGAACAGAGATATTTGAGGTTGTCAACCGTGAAAACCTGACACATCCTGTCGCGGTAGTCCGAAAGCAGGTGTACCGCCGCAGAAAGGGCAATTCCCGAATCGCGGAGTTCCGCCGCACGCAGAACAACAAGCCCTTCGCCGAGCGAGGCTCCGAGAGTGTCGATAAGCTCAATGCTCCGTTCGGGAAATTCGGCGCGCAGCTGAGTCGCCGCCACCATTCCGGCCTGAAATGATCCGCTCACGCCGGATGACATGCCGATAAAAAGAATATCCTGCCCCGCTTCAAGCAAGGGACGCATTTTTTCAGTATATTGAGCGGGCGTTATTTGGGAGGTTGTGACTCTTGTTCCGCTGCGCATTGCATCATAAAATGCTTTGGAATCAAAAGCCGAAAAATCCGGACAGTACAGCGCATCGCCGCCTTTTTCCGGCATACTGAATGAAAACGGTATCTCCGCAATACCCTTCCGCTCCAAAAGCTCAAGCTCAAGATTGGCGGAAGTATCGGTAATAATTCGGTACACGTTCACTCACCTCACATCATCTAATCTTCCGTAACAGATTAACATGTTCGTATGAATGTGTCAAGTGCTCAATGTAACAAAATAAGCCTTTTGAGCATATATTTCGTACAAATGCGCTTTACAGCGTTTGAATCCTGCACTATAATACAATTGCGAAAAATGCGGAACAATGCTTAAAATGTACAATATGCAAAATGCCGTATAATCTTTTGCAATTTGCGCTCCGAAAAAGGGACGCAGGGGGAAAAATAATGTCATATGATAAAGCCTTGATTGCGGGTAAGCTCCGTCGGTGGGAAAAGCATCTTATGCGCTTTCGCCTTCCCGAATGGGATGAGATACCCGATTTCGGTCTGTATATGAAGCAGACCGTTGATTTGCTGCGCAAATATTTGGATTATTTGCCGCCCGAACTGAAGAATGAAGAGGTTGTTACAAGTTCCGCCATCAACAACTATGTTCGCCGCGGGATCATGCCGGGTCCGATTAAAAAAAAGTACTATCGACCCCATATTGCGTGCCTGCTGATGATTTGCACGCTGAAACAGAGCCTTAACATGTCAATGATAAAAATCGCGCTGCCAACATGTGAGTGCAGTGCAGATGCCCGCTGCGACGAATGTGCAAAATCTCCGGTCGGTTCGGCTGAAAACAGCTGCACATCGGGTGTGCGCAGCGCTTACGAGTCGTTCATAAGCCGCCATGATCTGACCGCAAAATATTTTGTTCAGCAGGTTCGTCTTGCAAGCGCGGCGCTTTTGGATCATGATGAAAAGCCGGATATTGCGGTTCAAACCACGGAAGAACTCGTTGCTTCCGCCGCAATAGTCGCGGGCTTTTCGCGTTTGCTTGCCGAAAAGCTGCTGCTTTTGGACGGAAAGGATCTTTCAAACGGCGGAAGCATCGATTGCGAGACGGATTCCGAACCTGTCGATGCTGGAGAATGAGCTGACTTAAAGCAAAAAAGGATACATAAAGCGTAAGCAAAAAGACTTGCCGCGTCAACAGTAATGCGGAAAGCCTTTTTTCGCGCCGCCGGTGCGTCAAAAAGGCGCGGCAGCGGCCCGAATTTGCCGAAAAACTGCCCGCAATGCTTTGTGCACGGTGATTTCAGCCTTGATTTACAGCAAAATATGAGTATAATAATAAGCGGAAGAATTCTGCCTGTGTGCAAAAAAGCGCAGGCGTTTCAATAACGAAAGGAATTATTGAACAAAAATGGAAAGAACCTTCATAAGGGATATTCGAACAAAATGCGGCGAAACGGCAAAGGTCTCGGGCTTTGTTGAAAACATCCGCGACGGCAAGTCAATGGCTTTTATCGTCATCAAGGACATCACCGGAAAGCTGCAAATAACCGTCGAAAAAGAGAAATGCCCTGCGCTTGTTGACGACATTGCGCGCATAACTCCCGATTCCGTAATCAGCTGCACCGGACTTGTTGCGGAAAACGAGTACGTTAAAATGGGCGGAATCGAGCTTCTGCCGACGGAACTTGAAATCGAATCCGTTGCGGACGCATTGCCCATTATCCGCAAGGAAATTCCCGCAACAAAGAAAAAACAGGCGGTCGAACGCTCTGCAATCGATCAGAGGCTGAACTATCGCTGGATCGATCTGCGCACGGACGAGAACCAGCTCCTGTTTAAGGTTCAGAGCTGCCTTGTGAACGCAATGCGCGAATACCTCCTTAAAAAGGACTTTATCGAGATTCACACTCCGAAGCTTATCGGAGCGGCAAGCGAGAGCGGCGCGGATGTTTTTGAAGTTGAATATTTTGACCGCAAGGCGTATCTTGCCCAGAGTCCGCAGTTCTACAAGCAGATGGCAATGGCGGCGGGTTTTGAACGTATATTTGAAGTCGGTCCCGTTTTCCGTGCGGAAAAATCTTTCACAAGCAAGCACACAACCGAATTTACGGGCTTTGACCTTGAATTCAGCTATATCGAATCCTATCGCGATGTTATGCAGATTGAGGCCGAAATATTGACATATGCTCTCGGCGTTGTCAACGAGAAATACGGCGAACGCATAAAGGAAGCTTTCGGCATTGAACTCATTGTGCCCACGCTTCCGTTCCCCGTTATCACTCTTGCGGAGCTTTACGATGCTCTTGAAAAGGAATACGGCTATGTTCCCGCAGAAGGCGAACGCGGCGATTTGACCACCGAGGCAGAGAAACTCAGCTTTGATTGGGTGAAGAAGCATTACAATCACGAGTTCCTCTTCATAACCGATTACTCCGCAGAAAAGCGCGCATTCTATCATATGCGCGATGAAAACGGCGTTCCGCAGGGTTATGACCTTATCTGGCGCGGTGTTGAAATCACAACCGGTGCACAGCGCGAGCATCGTTACGAAATCCTCAAAAAACAGGCGGACGAAAAAGGACTCGGTGAAGACGTTAAGTTCTACCTTGAATTCTTTAAATACGGCTGTCCTCCGCACGGCGGTTTCGGTCTCGGTGTTGACCGTTTGACAATGCTGCTGCTCGGACTCAACATTAAGGAAGCTATGTTCCTGTTCCGCAGCCCCGACAGGCTCAATCCGTAAAACTTGCGAGTGCGGATGATTCTCAATTTTTTGAATCAATCCGACTTTAACATTGACAAAGCAGGTTGTTTTTTTGAGAACCGCCCGTAACAGGACGGTTCTTTTTTTACTGAGTTTTCCGGCTGCAAAGCGGACAAAGCGGAACAAAAGCCGGCGGGTGAGGTTTCCGCCGGCTTCTGCATGAGGGGTTACGATAAAAAAGCTTCGGTGCTTTTACAATTGTATTATACCGCCCGAAATATACGGTGTCAACACAAAACAAAGCACTTTCGGTACATAAAACAGTACAGCTTCTGCAAATAAATGTAATACAAACAATAACGGAAGCTTTGTATTGTAAAAAATGCGTTCGATGCCGAAACATTGTTCGGAGACGGCACTGCATAAGGAGTACGGTACGCTTGGAGTGAAACAACATATCGGAAGGCAGCGGAAGCCGAAAACGGACATGCCGCATTGTGAACGGCCGCACTGTCGATTTGTGCAAAATAAGCAAAAATTTTTGAGTTTTTTTGAAAAAAGGGGTTGACAAATTCCGAGTGCGGTTGTATGATATGTCTCGGTTAGCGAGAGCTAATTATTTTTAGACGAATCAAGTTAGCAAGAGCTAATTTTTTTGAACAGAAAGTTAGCAAAAGCTAATTTGAAATTCGTGTTATTGAGCAAGGAGTAATGATATGATGCCGTTAATGTTGGCCGGAATCGGCGAGGAGAACACGATAAAGAAGATCGGCGGCAGTCCGGAGATTAAAAAACATCTTGAGGATCTCGGCTTTGTTGTCGGCGGAAGCGTTACTGTCGTGAATGCGCTCGGCGGAAACGTTATTGTGAACGTCAAGGAGTCGCGTGTTGCAATAAGTGAAGAAATGGCACGCCGCATAATGGTCTGATGCGGAAAAACCGCAACCTTTTGCGGCCCGCAAATTTTTGCGGTTTGCAAACGGCGATGCTGCGAATGTGAATGAAAAATTAAAGATAAAATATAAAAATAAAGTCGGGAGGAATAATCATGAATACACTCAGACAGGCAAAAATCGGAGACACCGTAAAGGTTGTAAAGCTGCACGGTGAGGGTGCCGTAAAACGCCGCATCATGGACATGGGCATCACCAAGGGGGTTGAGGTCTATGTTCGCAAGGTGGCACCGCTGGGCGACCCCATTGAAGTCACGGTGCGCGGTTATGAGCTTTCACTCCGCAAGGCGGACGCTGAAATGATCGAAATCGAATAAACCGAAAAATATGCGGGGGAAACCCCGTATTATTCGGAACAAAAGGTTAGCCAAAGCTAACAATGCTTCGCCGAAAGGTGCATTTCGGCTTTCGGCGGCAGAACGGAAAAAATATAACCGTATGACGGATAAGGAGGATAAAATGAATTTGAGAATCGCCCTTGCGGGCAACCCCAACAGCGGCAAAACAACGCTGTTCAATGCATTGACCGGCTCGAATCAGTTCGTCGGAAACTGGCCGGGTGTCACGGTTGAAAAAAAAGAAGGTAAACTTAAAAAACATGACGGAGTTATCATCACCGACCTTCCCGGTATTTATTCACTTTCACCATACACCCTTGAAGAGGTCGTTGCGCGCAACTACCTTATCGGCGAGCGTCCCGATGCGATACTGAACATCATTGACGGCACGAATCTGGAGCGCAACCTGTATCTTACAACTCAGCTTACGGAGCTTGGTATTCCGGTTGTTGTTGCAATCAACATGATCGACCTTGTTCGCAAGAACGGCGACAAAATCAATGTTGCCGAACTTTCGCGTCAGCTTGGCTGCAAAGTCGTTGAAATTTCCGCTTTGCGCGGAACCGGCATTGCGGAAGCTGCGGAAGCGGCAATCGATGCAGCAAAGAACAGCAAAACCGTTCCCATGCACACCTTCGCAGGCCCTGTTGAACATGCGCTTGCACATATCGAGGAAGCAGCTGTTCACGGACTGCCCGAGGAGCAGCAGCGTTGGTACGCCGTGAAGATTTTTGAACGCGACGACAAGGTGCTCGAAAATCTGAATATCGATCCTAAGGTTATGGAGCATATCAATAAGGATATCGAGGCGGTAGAGAAGGAAATGGATGACGATTCCGAATCCATTATCACGAACGAACGTTATATCTACATCGGTTCGATTATCAAAGCTTGCTACAAAAAGAAAAACACGGGCAAGCTTTCGACTTCCGATAAGATCGACAAAATCGTGACCAACCGCTGGCTGGGTCTCCCCATCTTCGCTGCAGTAATGTTCCTTGTTTACTATATTTCAATGGTAACAGTCGGCAGCGCGGCAACGGATTGGGCAAACGACGGACTGTTCGGCGACGGCTGGCATCTGTTCGGCATCGGCTCAAAGGCATATAACGAAACTGCCGAAAATTACAGCAACGCAATGAACGCTGCCGGCGCATTTGTTGATTTCGACACTGAAGCCGAAGATTTCGATGCCGACAAAGTGCTTGCCGAACTCGAAGCATACAAGCCCGAGAGCGAGAACGCAACCGCAACCATCGGCGTTGAGGATGAGGAAACTCTTGCGGTAAACGAAATGACCGTTTATTATTCCACGATCCCCAAAGACGCAAAGGAAGATGAAACCATCGGCATGACTTATGTTGATGCCGTTAAATACCTTAAGGAAAACGGATTCGATGAACCCGATCCCGCCGCATACGGCGTTTGGGTAAAGGGTATTCCCGTGCTTGTGGGCGAAGGTCTTGAAAAAGCAGGCGCAGCCGATTGGCTTGCAGGCCTTATCAACGACGGTATAGTTGCAGGTGTCGGTGCTGTTCTCGGCTTTGTTCCGCAGATGCTTGTTCTGTTCCTGCTGCTCGCTATCCTTGAAGGCTGCGGTTATATGGCACGTATCGCATTCGTCCTTGACAGAATTTTCCGCAAATTCGGTCTTTCCGGCAAATCCTTCATCCCGATGCTCATCGGCACGGGCTGCGGCATTCCCGGTATTATGGCATCCAGAACGATTGAAAACGAACGTGACCGCCGCATGACCATCATGACCACAACGTTCATCCCCTGCGGTGCAAAGGTTCCCTTTATTGCAATGATCTCAGGCGCAATCTTCGGCGGTTCAGCCTGGGTTGCAACAAGTGCATATTTCATCGGCATGGCGGCAATCATAATTTCCGGTATCATGCTGAAGAAAACCAAGATGTTCGCGGGCGAACCGGCTCCCTTCGTAATGGAGCTTCCCGCATATCATCTTCCCACTGTCAGCAACGTTCTCCGTTCCACTTGGGAGCGCGGCTGGTCCTTCATCAAGAAAGCGGGCACGATCATTCTTCTGTCCACGATACTCGTTTGGTTTACCTCCTACTTCGGATTTACTTCCGACGGGTTCAGAATGCTTGCGGAAGACGAGCTTGACAAGTCCATTCTTGCGGCAGTCGGCAATGCGATCGCCTGGATTTTCAAACCCCTCGGCTGGGGCGAATGGCAGGCAGCGGTTGCATCCATCACCGGCCTTGTTGCAAAGGAAAACATCGTTGGCACGATGGGCATTCTTTACGGCGCAGAAGGTCCCGTTTATGCGACCCTTGCACATGTTTTCAACGGCATTCAGGCATATTCGTTCCTGGTGTTCAACCTGCTCTGTGCACCTTGCTTTGCGGCAATCGGCGCAATAAAGCGCGAAATGAACAGCCCGAAATGGACTTGGTTCGCAGTTGCATACCAGTGCGGATTTGCGTACATCATCTCTCTGATGATCTATCAGTTCGGCTGCCTGTTCACGGGTAATGTACATGTTGTCGGCCTCATCTTTGCTGTTGCTGCACTTGCCGGCATTATCTACATGCTCGCCCGCCCCTATAAAGAGGCAACAAAACTTACCAAGAACGTTAAGATTGGATAAATCAAAACGTTAGCATTGGCTTGAGTCGAACAGTGTTCGGCAATACGATGCGGTTCGACGAATGAATTCCCCCAACCCGGATGACGATGCGGACGGCGGTGCGCAATGCATTGCCTCCGCATCTCCCGGGCAAATTCGGGAATAAAATAAGCAAAAACCGATTTTATTTTTCACGAAAACAGAAGCATGAAAGGAGAAGGTCATATGTTCAATTGGATAGCTCGGAATCTTTCAACGATTATTATCTGCCTTGTGCTTGCCGCTGTTGTGGCTCTTATCATTGTGAGCCTTGTTAAAGACAAAAGAAAAGGCAAGTCCTCCTGCGGCTGCAAGTGCGCCCATTGTCCGATGGCAGGCTCCTGCCATAAAAAATAATCAGTCGGCCGCAAACCGGTGCAAGCAGGAAAAATGCCGGCCGAATTTACGGAAACAGCTTTGCGGAAAGGAGAAAAAATGTTCAGAACCGTTGTAAAAATCGATGGAATGATGTGCGGAATGTGTGAAGCGCATATCAATGATGCAATAAGAAGGAATTTCAACGTTAAGAAAGTGAAATCATCGCACTCAAAAGGTGAAACGGTGATCGAGTCCGAAACAGAACCCGATGCAGCTGCGCTTAAGCGCGCAATTGAAGAGACAGGTTATGAATTCATCTCCGCCTCGACAAAAATCATTGAAGGCAGACGCGGACTGTTTGCAGGCATTCTGCATAAAGACTAAAAAAGGTTGAAAAAGTTGTGAAACAGAACGGATATGCTTTTCGCGCTTCAGCCCCTACGGAGAAGCATATCCGTATTGCTGTGAAAGCACCGGCAGAGAGTTTTATTTTTAGAACCGAAGTTAGCATAGGCTAACTAAAAGCAAAACGGTCGGAATTAAAAAACGGCACGGAAAGAAATTGAAGATTAAAGCGAAAAGTTAAAAATAACGAACAGGAGAAAGGGAAAGAAAATGAGCGTTGTTATCGTCGGCGGAAATGAGCGCATGATAAGGCAGTATGAGCAGCTTTGCAAATCATATTCATGTAAAGCAAAGGTTTATATTGAAACGGATAAAGGAATTCAGAACTTCGGCACACCGGACCTTGTTGTGCTTTTCACAAGCACAATGTCTCATAAAATGCTTCAGATTGCCTCCGGGCAGGCGAAACGAAAGAACCTTCGCGTTGCAAGAAGTCATACAAGTTCAATGGCGGCACTGAAAAGCATTTTGGATGAGCACACAGCATGAGCACAACGGTGCATCAGGAAAATGAAATGGGAATGCTTTGACAGCAGTGTATATTAAGCAGTGCGCATGAATATGATGATCAAAGGACGGCAGAAACGGAACAATTCCGAATTTCTGCCGTCCTTATTTGATGTCTGCACCGTGCAGCCGCCGAATCATTTAAGTATCGGCAGCTGCGCGGGAAAAGTTAATGGGTTAGGTGGGTTGAATCAGTTGTTGTTCAGCTTTGCCTGTGCTGCCGCAAGCCTTGCAATGGGTACGCGGAAGGGTGAACAGGAAACATACTGAAGACCGACTTTGTGGAAGAACTCGATGCTGGAGGGATCACCGCCGTGTTCGCCGCAAACGCCCAGCTTGATGTTGGGACGGGTCTGCTTGCCGAGCTCAACAGCCATCTTGACGAGTTTGCCTACGCCGTTTTGATCAACGCGTGCAAAGGGATCGCTCTCGAAGATTTTCTTCTTATAATAGTCATCAAGGAACTTCCCGGCATCGTCGCGGCTGAAGCCGAAAGTCATCTGGGTAAGGTCGTTGGTGCCGAAGCTGAAGAATTCCGCCTCGGTTGCAACTTCGTCCGCAGTGAGAGCGGCGCGGGGGATTTCGATCATGGTGCCGACAAGGTAGGGGATTTCCATGCCCTTTTCTTCCATGACCTTCTTTGCGGTTTCAACAACGAAGCTCTTAACATATGCAAGCTCACGGGTTTCGCCGACAAGGGGAATCATGATTTCGGGGATGATTTCAAGCCCGGTTTCCTGACGAACCTCGATTGCAGCTTCAATAACGGCACGGGTCTGCATTTCCGCAATTTCGGGGTAAGTAACGGACAGACGGCAGCCGCGGTGGCCCATCATGGGGTTGCTCTCGTGCAGGCTGACAACGGTCTTTTTGAGCTCATCAAAGGTGATGCCCATGTTGCTTGCAAGAGCGGCGATCTCCTCATCCTTGGTGGGAAGGAACTCGTGGAGGGGCGGATCCAGGAAGCGAATCGTAACGGGACGACCCTGCATTGCCTTGTAGATGCCCTTGAAGTCTTCACGCTGCATGGGCAGAATTTTTGCAAGAGCAGCCTTGCGCTCATCCGCATTCTTTGAAACGATCATCTCGCGCATTGCGGGGATGCGTGCTTCGTCAAAGAACATATGCTCGGTGCGGCAGAGACCGATGCCCTCTGCGCCGAACTTGACTGCCATTTCAGCCTGTGCGGGGGAGTCCGCATTGGTGCGGATCTTAAGGGTGCGAATTGCATCCGCCCATTCCATAATGGTTGCGAAATTGCCGGAAAGTTCGGCGGGGACGGTGCGAATCGCTTCGGCGTAAACTTTGCCGGTTGAGCCGTCAAGACTCATCCAGTCGCCTTCGTGAAGAACGGTGCCGTCGGTGAAGGTGAGCGTCTTTGCGGGTTCGTCGATAACGATTTCCTTGCAGCCGGAGACGCAGCAGGTGCCGAGCTGTCTTGCAACAACCGCAGCGTGGCTGGTCATGCCGCCGAAAGCGGTGAGGATGCCCTCGGAAGCGGTCATGCCCTCGATGTCCTCGGGGCTGGTTTCTTTGCGGGCAAGGATAACCTTGTGGCCCGCTTCGCTTGCGCGCTTTGCATCGTCTGCCGAGAAGTAGACCATGCCGCATGCTGCACCGGGGGATGCGGCAAGACCGGTTGCCATTGCCTTTGCTGCCTTAAGTGCGGCGGCGTCAAAGGTGGGATGAAGCAGGGCGTCAAGGCTCTTGGGGTCGATCATTGCAATCGCTTCTTCGCGGGTGCGCATACCTTCGTTCACAAGGTCAACAGCGATCTGAAGAGCTGCCGCTGCGGTGCGCTTGCCGTTGCGGGTCTGGAGCATGAAGAGCTTGCCGCGTTCAATAGTGAACTCCATATCCTGCATGTCGCGATAGTGTTTTTCAAGAGTTTCGGCCGTTCTTACGAATTCGTTGTAAACGGCTTCGTTGGTCTGCCTGAGGTGGTCGATGGGTTCGGGAGTGCGGATGCCTGCAACAACGTCCTCGCCCTGTGCGTTCATGAGATACTCGCCGTAGAGTTTCTTTTCGCCGGTGGAGGGGTTGCGGGTGAATGCAACACCGGTACCGCTGTCGTTGCCCATGTTGCCGAATACCATGCTCTGAACGTTGACTGCGGTGCCCCAATCGGAGGGGATATCGTTCATGCGGCGGTAGATAATTGCGCGGGGGTTATCCCAGCTGCGGAAAACTGCCTTGACAGCTTCGAGAAGCTGAGTCATGGGTTCCTGCGGGAAGTCAAATCCCTTGACCTGTTTAAACATGGCTTTGTATGCTTCAACGATTTCCTTAAGGTTGTCGGCAGTAAGGTCGGTGTCAAGTTCGCAATTGTATTTTTTCTTTGCGCCGTCGAAAATCACGTCGAACTTTGCTTTTTCAACTTCCATAACGACGTCGGAGAACATCTGAATGAAACGGCGATAGCTGTCATATGCAAAACGCTCGTTGCCGGTCAGGTTTGCAAGAGCAACAACGGTTTCGTCGTTCAGACCGAGGTTGAGGATCGTGTCCATCATGCCGGGCATGCTTGCACGTGCGCCGGAACGAACGGAAACGAGGAAGGGGTTTTCGGTGCTGCCGAATTTTTTGCCCGCCTTTTCTTCGGTAACGGCAAGAGCTGCTTTTATCTGCTCGATGATGTCATCGGAGATTGTGCGGCCGTCCTCATAGTAACGGGTGCAGGCTTCGGTTGAAACTGTGAAGCCATAAGGAACGGGCAGACCGAGACCGGTCATTTCGGCAAGGTTGGCACCTTTGCCGCCCAGAAGGTTCCTCATGGTTGCGTTGCCCTCATTGAAGAGGTACACATATTTGTGGGACATAATGAATCCTCCGTGTTTTCTTTTTTATACACACTTGGTACAACAACGTATTATACATAATTCTTCCCGAAATTTCAAGTATTTATCAAGAATTTTTTCAATATTTTACACAAACAATACATACGGAAGGACGAAAACGCGCCGAGTCGAACCGTTGGATTCGAAAAAAATTGTGTAAACTCAATGTTTTTTCGGAAAAACAATGTTTATTCGGCAGCAAACAAAAAAGAGGTGAATCCGATGAAAAAAGAGATGAAAAATGATAAGAACAATTCCGAACGGAAAATGCCTAAAATGCAGGATGCGGATTTCTGCGGACAGAATTTGGGTATTGATGCGGGGAATGCAACAGCTTCGGCAAACGAAACAACGGGCATGATGCCGACCGCTCCGCAAAACAGTGCTGAACTTGAAGCGGCGGAAGAACTCTCTCCGCTGCAATACACAACTTTGGTGAAGCAAAAAAAACGAAATAAGCAATAAACCGACGATAGTTTGAATAAATAAAGGAGCCGCTGCGCAAATTCGGCGGAAGCGGCTCCTGCGGGTTTAATTTTCAGCCGGTTGTTTTCAGCCTTCGTCGTAAAGGCCGGCTGCTTTGATTTTTTTCCAATCGGCGGCAACGATGCGCACCTGTTTGCTTGAATTGATTGAAAAATCTTTTTGAAAAACGTATCCGTTTGCCATCATGCGCAAAAGTGTGGCTTTTACCCTGTCGTCGGGAACATTGTTTCGCTTTGACACCGCTTCAATGGTACCCCAAAACGTCGGAATGATATTGGCTTTTGTTTCAACGTGCGCAAGGTTGCTAACTATCATGCGCATATAGGAGTTGTTAAGCTCCTCCTCATCGGGAAGCAGGCGAATGTCGCTTGCAACACCCTGAAGCCGTTTGCTGAACGTGTCCGTCACACCGTAAACAACAACTTTTTTGTGCCTTTTCTGCACAAGATATTTGACAACGGACTGAAAATGACCGTCTCCGGTGAAGATAATATAGGTGCCGACATCGTTTCTGGATGTTACGTTCTGATAAATATAATCAAGCATAACAAAATCCGTCATATCTTTTTTGCGATACTGCGTTGCCGTGCCGGTTTCGATAATGGTGTTGGTGATGTTGCGCAGCTTTGCAAGCTCCTCACCGATGCCGGGGGATGAAAAATCGGCAAAAATCATAATATCTTCAATGTCGAACTGCTTTTCGAGCTCGGCACGCCATGCGGCTGTATCGGGACGAAGATTATATTTGTTTTTGTACGAATAAAACCAGTATTCGTAATCAACGAATACCATTGCCCGTTTTGAACGGGCAAGCGACCTGAAAATGTTGAGCAAATAAACCCTCCTTTGCGCAAAGCAAAATATGCGCTTACATAGTGCGGGAATGCTTTGAATGATTCACTCTGCGGGAAAGATCTCGAAATCAAAACTCCCTTAAACCGACAGACCGAAAACAACAAACCTGCCGAAAGGGCAGTGCAACAAAATAACCACACGGTATCGAACGCGTAAAAAATAAATTTCATATGCGATTTTTACATAAACAAAGACCAATAGGCAGCCGCAGGCAAAATGCTGCGATCCGTAGATTGAATAAAGTTTACGCCCGATAGTGCAAATAAAAACCAAGCCGGGACGCCGCCCGACGAGGAGTGTTGTCCTTCATTGCCGGTATCACTGCTATTATAACAAACAACATAAAAATTTGCAACACTTTTTAAGTAATTTCGTCACTTCGGGACGAAAGAAAAAGGCGGGGTAGCGGCGGTGTATCCGTCTTTCGCGCAGGAGGGCTTCCGCAATCCGCCGAGTTTGCGTCAGTCTGCAAAAAAACGTGAAATTTGTCACAAATTATTAAAAAATCAGCATTGCTGTCCGCGCACTCGGGGTTTATAATATCAGCATGGCAAGGAATAAACCAAGAAAACTTAAAAAGGCTGCTTCCGAAAGGTTCCGCCTGTCCGGTGCGGACGGCAATGTGGAGTCCGGTGCGGACGGCAATGAGGAGTCCGGTGCGGATGTCAATGGGGAGTCCGGTGCGGATGTCAATGGGGGGAAAATAAACTTCAATGCATCGGATGCTTCGGACATGCGAGGTAAAGAAAAAAACAACGAAGCATACAGGAAACACAGCGTTATTTCTTTCATAATATGCGCGGTGTTTGCTGAAGTCGCCGCTGTTGCTTTGATATTGCTCGGCAGAACGGGGGCGGAGCGGTACGGCAGTGCTTCCGTGCCTGCGACGGATGATACTACGGATGCAGGGAAGGAAAACGCCGCGACGTTTGATAAGAACGGCGACGGAGAAAATCGCGGCTTTACCGTTGAACCGACAGAAGAGGTTTCGGATACGCCGTTCCCGCAGGGTGAAACTTTGGCGCACGTTAAAACGACCGTCATTGCGGACGGCAGCCCGATCGCAACGCTTGCAAGCGGCAGCGCGGCGGAGGAGCTTATTGAAGCCGTGCGTACATATTTCGATGGTTTTGTGAACAAAAGCGGAGCGGTCACATCGTTTTTGAATGAAATCGGTTTTGCTGAGGCGGACGAAAATGCGGCGGTCATGCCCTATGATGAGGCATTTGCGTTTCTGACAGGCGGCAGCACGCCGCTAAGGGTTCAAAGCAGGCTTATTGAGCATGAATTTGTAACGATTCCGTATGAGGTATCGACGGTTAACAGCAGCGATTTTTACTGCGGGACCCGCTTTGTTGCCGAATACGGACGGAACGGCAAAAAAATGAGTGCTTATGAATACATTTATATTAACGGCACGCTTCAAAGCAGCCGAATGCTTGAGAGCGAGTATCTTGACCTGCCGCTGAAAGAAACCGTTATCATCGGAACAAGACCGTGCCCGGCAGCAAACGGAATAACAACGGGTGAATACCCTGCTTCGGGTATTGCATTTGCAAGGCCCGTTGATGCTGCTGTTGTGCGCTTTTTCGGACTGCTCAACGGCAGTATGCATGAGGGCGTGGATTTTGCGGCGAACAGAGGCGAAAACTGCAAGGCAGCGGCAGCAGGAACCGTTGTTGCGGTGCTTGAGCGCGGCAGCATGGGTTTGACCGTGTATGTTCGTCACGAAAACGGTTTTGCAACCGTTTATGCAGGGCTTGAAAAGGCGCATGTTTCCGTCGGAACAACCGTTGCAGCGGGCGACATAATCGGCACGGCGGGTGCGGACGGAATACATTTCGGAATTTATGCAAACGGGGTTCCGTGCGACCCGAAAGCCTATATAAGCGGGCTTATGCAGTGAATGAACAGCATGTGACCATGCTTTTTCAATGCGGAAACAGTGTTTTGAACCGTTGACAGAACAAATTTTGCTTTTATGCGGGTTGCCAAACTCTGCCGCCTGTGTTAAAATCAAAATGTGACTGCAATTCCGCATTGAAGAATAAACTGCCTCCGGGAATATGCAAAACAAACTCAGTTTGCGTTTCGGATGCAGCTGTGCGTTTGTTCCTTTTTCCGAATTCGAAAAGGGAGCGTTATTTTGCGGGTTGCAGTATAAAATTACTTTTTGAATTATTAAATTTATATAATACGGAGTTTATATGGCTTTTTTTGAAATTCGCGGCGGAATTCCGCTTCGCGGCAGCGTGACCGTGAGCGGCGCAAAGAACGCTGCACTGCCGATAATATGCGCATCGATAATGGCAGATGAACCTTGCAGAATCGAAAACCTGCCCGATATAGAGGATGTTCATCGAATCACGGAGATTTTGAGTTCAATGGGTGCAGCGATTACACGCCCCGCTCCGGGCGTTGTTGTTATCGATCCGCGAACAATAAAGACCCACAGCGTAACAAACGAAAGGGCGGCCAAGCTGCGTGCATCGTATTACATGCTCGGTGCGCTGCTCGGAAAATTCCGCCGCGCCGAAATTGCTCAGCCGGGCGGGTGTGCGATCGGGCAGCGTCCCATGGATTATCATATCAACGGAATGCGCGCTCTCGGAGCAAATGTGCAGGATCGCTTCGGCATAGTTACCGCTTCGGCCGACAAGCTTCGCGGTGCGGAGATTTATCTTGATATGGCAAGCGTCGGTGCAACGATAAACATTATGCTTGCCGCATGTCGTGCAGAGGGCAAAACCGTGATAAACAACGCCGCACGCGAACCCCATGTTGTTGACGTGGCGAATTTTCTCAATACCATGGGAGCAAACATTCGCGGTGCGGGAACGAATGTCATCCGCATAACGGGCTGCGATGCGCTGCACGGCTGCACCTATGCGATAATACCCGACCAAATCGAAGCGGGTACTTTCATGATTGCCGCTGCCGCAACACAGGGAAATGTTGTGATTAACAACGTCATACCTGCGCACCTTGAGGCAATTTCCGCAAAGCTTATGGAATGCGGAGTGGAGGTCATTGAAGGGGATAACGGCAACGATTTTTACATGCAGATAATTTCAAACTCCCGCCCGCGTGCGGTGAATATCAAAACTCTGCCGTATCCCGGTTTTCCGACGGATTTGCAGCAGCCGATGACCGCATTGCTGGCGGTTGCACAGGGCAACAGCTTCATTACGGAGAATCTGTTTGAGGACAGGTTTAACCATGTTCGCGAGCTCAACCGCATGGGTGCGAACATAATCGTGAACGGCAGAACCGCAACCGTGATCGGCGTTGATAAGCTCTACGGCACCGATATCTATGCTTCCGACCTGCGTGCGGGTGCGGCAATGATAGTTGCGGCTCTGATGGCAGAAGGAACTGCCCGTGTGCGAAATATCTATTATATCGACAGGGGATACGAAAAACTCGAATATAAGCTCCGCGCCCTCGGTGCCGATATTAAGCGCATCGAAGAGTCTGACGAAGAGTGAACACTGTCCGCATATCGGTCGGAATCAACCGATAAATCAACCGATAATTGAACAGAACGTGTTAAGCTGTTTTGGTAAAAAAATAACGGGGCCGCTGCGGTGAATGCAGCAGTCCCGTTTGGTTTGTTTAAGCCGATGCAGAGTTTTTTTCATGCAAAAAATCTATTAGCATGGCTAATGAACCGGAAACCGACGGCAACATTTTGTAGATTCTACCGTTACGTACCATCATCGAAGGGAAAAGGGCCATTTTACCTTGAAGTAACTCATCTTCACTTATACTGAGCAGCACCTTTCCATCTTCAAGAGGCCAGATTGCATTCTGCATCGCAGACTTTTTAGAAGATAATCGAAAACGTGATATAATTTCACTAAGCGAATCTTTTGCTTTTGCATAGAAAAGGAGCTGAGGTTTCCCGCCTTCAACAATATCACGGTAAGCCGAAATGAATTGTACATCAGAAACGCATTGAACAGGAATTTTTAATTCATCCTGTATCTCCATATTAATGCAATCTATCAGTCCATTGGTTGTCATCTCTTTATTCTTGCCAAGAGCATACTTGGCTTTTACTGAAGCATTGACACTGCAACCCCAAGTGTTTTTTCCTATGGATAACTTTTTGCTTCTGAGAATAAGTATGATAAATGAATCGCTGGAAGAAATAAAACCATTAAATCCCAAATGGTTTGAAAGCTTGGATTCGGAAAGCGTACTTATAAAGGGTCCATACTCAAACAAGCTTCTAACTGATAATCCATTGAATTGATAATCCATTGCGCGGTTAGTTACCAGTGAATGGAAGTAAGTAGTTCTGCTTGTATGCAATGTAAAAACGTTATTATCCATATGCCAGTCATCAACTCTGATGCAGAGCTGATTGTATATAGATGAAGTTTCATGAGCAGACAACAATTCACCGTAATATTTGGTAATAATTTCTGGAGGCTCGTATATTGTGCTTGCTCTGTCACGAATAATAATGGAGCTAATGGATACTTTATTCAACTTTGCACATACAATAATCGGAAATACAATATTATTTTTTTGTTTAACGCTTTTTAACTTTGCTATTTTCTTTAAATTTGAGGAAGACGCTTTCGAATTGTTATAAGTTAAAAAAACACCTTGTTCATCGTCTGTGGAAACATATTGATTTAGTAACAAATCATAATTTTCACATAATTTTGCACCGTCCTCTAATGAATTCAATAATTTTTTCTTTAAAACAATAGCAAACCAATTGAGAATGCCCGTAGCAATAAGTGAGAAAAATATTGTCCAGTCAAATAATTCAATTTTAGACTTGCCGAATAACAGCACATAAAAATATATAACAGCTAAAACGAATAATGCAATAAGACAATATAGCCCATCATTTTTAATGAAATTGTAAAGAAATAATTTATATTTCCTATTCATTTTGGGTAATTTCATTCAAGAAATCCTTCTATTGTCAAAAACAAAATTAAATTTGATTCATAGGCATTTGCAAACCTTAACTTGGCTGATGCATTTTCATAATTATGCATCAGCCATTATAATACAATCGGTGATTCAAAATGCGGACTTATTTCGTTCCGAAAATCCTATCGCCGGCATCACCGAGACCGGGAACGATATAGCCGTGATCGTTGAGGTGGCTGTCAACCGCAGCGGTGTAGATGACAACATCGGGGTGCAGCTTATGCAGCATTTCAATGCCCTCGGGAGCGGCAACAAGGCACATCAGGCGAACGGTTTTGCAGCCTGCTTCCTTGACGATGCGAATACCCTCGGCAGCGGAGCCGCCGGTTGCAAGCATGGGGTCAACAACGATCATATCGCGCTCGGAGGTGTCACCGGGCAGCTTGCAGTAATAGCTGACAGGCTTGAGCGTCTCGGGGTCGCGATAAAGCCCGATATGTCCGACTTTTGCGGCGGGAATCAGCTCCATGACGCCCTCTGCCATGCCGAGACCGGCGCGGAGAATGGGAACGATGCCGAGTTTGCGTCCTGCAAGCACTCTTGCGCGCATTGATGCAACGGGAGTTTCAATGTCGACTTCCTCCATGGGAAGGTCACGGGTGACTTCATATGCCATGAGCGTGGACAGCTCGTTGAGCAGCATACGGAAATCCTTTGTGCCGGTGTTTTTGTCCCTCATGAGGGTGAGCTTGTGCTGAACGAGAGGATGGTCGATAACGACAACGTTTTCCATGTAGTTTTTCATTGTTAATACCCCTTTGTAAAATTATTTATTAAATAAGTTGAAATCAAGCAAGAAGCTTTTATCTGCATTCGTAATCGGAAATTTTGCCGATGCGGCGTTCGTGCCTGCCGCCGGCAAATTCGGTGCAGAGCCATGTTTTGACGATCGCCTTTGCGGTTTCAATGCCGATGATCCTTCCGCCCATTGCAAGCATGTTGGAATCATTATGCTGACGGGTCAGTTCCGCGGAAAGAACATCTCCGCAGAGTGCGCAGCGAATGCCGCGAACCTTGTTTGCGCAGATAGAAACACCGATGCCGGTGCCGCAGATGAGGATTCCGCGGTCAAACTCGCCGGAGGCAACAGCTTCTGCGGCGGGAAATGCGATGTCGGGATAATCCATACTGTCGGTTGAATAACAGCCGAAATCCCTGAATTCGTGACCAAGTTCGGTAATATAGGGCAAAAGCTCGTTCTTGAGTGCGTATCCGCCGTGGTCGGATGCAATTGCAATTTTCATTTTTTTATTGTCCCGTGCGGTGCGCGGGAAATCCTTTCCGTAAAGTCTTTAAAAAAATATTAAAAATTTTTGTGATTGAGCAAGAATAAACTCCGTAAACACCGACGGCATCCAAACGGCTTCGAACGCAGCCGAAAAGTCGTTGGCATATCGCAGCGGTCATTCGGAAATAACCGTAAACCCGGCGGCGCGGAGCAGACGATTCATGTATGCAAGCCCCTGAGCCTCGGCGGGGACACTTTCCGCAATTATCAAATCCATGCCGCGCGATTCGTTTCGAAGTTCACGAAAAAGGGCAGCGCACAGCGTCTGCGGTTGAGTCCTGTCGCCGATAACGACATGCCGCTTTCCCGAATAGCGGGATTTGGTTTGTTCCGTTGCGAGTATGATGCATTTTTTGCCCGAAAGCTCTGCGCGGGTGTATTCACGGCAGGCGATGGAGGCGGTTTTTTTGCAGTCATTGCCGCCGTCAGCGATGACAACATCGCATTCGGGCGCATAATGCTTGTATTTCATGCCGGGTGAAGCGGCGGTTTCTCCGTTTTTTAACGGGTTGAGCACCGCATGAGCAATATCAACATGCCCGATGACGCTTTCAAGCATCTCTCTTGTGACTCCGCCGGGGCGAAGCACCGTCGGTGTGCCGACAAGGGAAAGCACCGTGGATTCAACGCCGACTCTGCAATCCCCGCCGTCAATAATTGCATCAATGCATCCGTCAAGGTCATCCAGAACATGCTGAGCGCAGGTCGGGCTCGGTTTTCCGGAAAGGTTCGCGCTCGGTGCCGCAATCGGAACGCCGGCCGCACGAATCAGCGCAAGTGCGGTCTTATGCTCCGGCATACGCACTGCAACGGTGGAAAGCCCCGCCGTGACCTGCGGAGGAACAATGTCGCTTTTGAGATAGACCATGGTGAGCGGACCCGGCCAGAATGCATCCGCAAGCTGCCGCGCCTTGTCCGGAACATGTTTCCAAAGCTGTTTGAGGTCGCTTTTTTTTGCAATATGAAGAATGAGCGGGTTGTCTCCGGGGCGCCCCTTTGCAGCAAAAATCTTTTCCACAGCACAGCCGTCAAGCCCGTTTGCACCGAGTCCGTATACGGTTTCGGTCGGAAACGCAACAAGCCCGCCCGCGCGAATGATTCGCCCGCACACGTTTGTTCCGTTCTCTTTTTGTGTTGCTGCATTGAAAAATTCCGTGTTCATGCTGCCAAACTCCGTTCCCGGGTCACCGCATCGGCCGCAAACCGGCGCATAATGCCGTATCAACCCGCTATAATATAGCACAAATCGCGGCTTTCGGCAAGTGAAAAGTGATGCTGCTTAAAAAAACAGAATGCGTCAAAAGTCACGGCAGGATTGAAAAATCTTTCCGTTTGTGGTATACTTTGGATAAACACGGCGGTACGCTGCCAAAAAGGATAAGGAATATAAATAATGAGCGAATACAATTATGATATCGTTGTTCTGGGCGCGGGCCCGGGCGGTTATGAAGCGGCTATACGCTGCGCACAATACGGCAAAAACACGGCGCTTGTTGAGGCGCGCGATCTGGGCGGAACATGTTTGAACCGCGGCTGCATTCCCACAAAAGCACTGCTGCACGGTGCGGAAGTTTATCAGTCGGCGCTGAATGCTGCGTCCTGCGGTGTAACAACCGGTGAGGTCGGGTTTGATTTTGCAAAGCTTGCCGAATACAAGGATTCTGTTGTTGCAGGCCTGCGCAAGGGCATTGCGGGGCTTGAAAAAGCGCACGGAGTGAAGGTCATAAACGGCTTCGGAAAGCTTGTTGACGAGCACACTCTCGATGTTGACGGCGAAAAAATCACGTTCGACAAGCTGATTCTTGCAACGGGAAGTGCGCCTGCGCGTCCCCCGATTCCCGGTATTGACGGCGAAAATGTCGTAACTTCCGACGAAGTGCTTTCAATGACAGAGCTTCCGGACAGCTTTGTTATTATAGGCGGCGGTGTTATCGGCATAGAGTTTGCAACGTTGTTTGCCTCTCTCGGAAAGCCCGTAACCGTTATTGAAATGATGCCGAGCATACTTCCGGGCGTGGATGCCGACATCGTTAAAATGCTTTCAACAAGGGTACTCAAACGCAAAAAAGTTACTGTTATCAACAATGCCAAGGTAACAGGCATCAACGGCGGCGAAAGAGTCACCGTAACGTACGAACTCAACGGAGCTGAAAAAACAGCCGAGGGAGGCTGCTGCGTTGTTGCCGTCGGCCGCCGCGCAATGACGGCAAACATCGGGCTTGAAAATGTCGGAATCGAAATGAACCGCGCGTTTGTGAACATCGACGATTATTGCCGCACAAATATCGAAAACATCTATGCGATCGGCGATATAACCGGCAAGATTCAGCTTGCGCATGTTGCAAGCGCACAGGGCCTTGCAGCTGCGGCGAATGCATGCGGGCAGAAGAGTGTAAAGATGGATTATTCGGTTGTTCCTTCCTGCATTTATACAGCTCCCGAAATTGCATTTGTCGGCATCGGCGAAGAAAAAGCAAAGCAGCAGGGCATTGAATACAAAATCGGCAGCTTCAATGTTGCAGGCAACGGCAGAGCAATGATAATGGGCGAAGCTCTCGGCATTGCAAAGCTGATTTCTGATGCGGACGGAAATCTCATCGGCGCACAGCTCATGGGTCCCCGCGCAACGGATATGATAGCGGAGCTTGCTCTTGCGCTTAAAGTCGGTGCCTCGGTTGAAACAATTGCCGAAACCATTCATCCGCATCCCACCGTCAGCGAGGTTATTGCGGAAGCGGCGCATGATCGGGAAGGTCTTTGCTGTCACAGTCTGCCCAAAAAGAAATAATTAAATCAACAAACGAACAAACCGCCGTCGCCCGTCGAATAAGATGTGCGGCGGCGGGCATTATGCGGCTTTTTCCGCCGGTTATTGAATCAATCGCAAATCAATTACAAAAGGGAGGAAGAAAAATATGAGCATTCCAAACGGAAAAAATGTATACGGATATGCGGAGGCATATGCAAAACTTGCAAGTTTCGGGCAGCAGCACCTGCTTAAATATTATGATGAGCTTGATGAAGCGCAGCGCGCCGCATTGCTCAATCAAATCGAGCAGATCGATTTTTCCGTTGTCAGCACGAATAAACAGCCTGAAAAACGCGGCAGAATCACTCCGATCGGTGTTACGGAGCTTGCGGAAATACGCACTCGCGGAGATGAATTCTTTGATGCGGGCATGGCGGAGCTGCGTGCGGGGCATGTCGGCGCGGTGCTGCTTGCGGGCGGCATGGGCACACGGCTCGGTTCGGATGCTCCGAAGGGTGCGTTCAATATCGGAATCAAGCGTGAACTTTATATTTTTGAGTGCCTTATAAACAATCTTCTGAATGTTACGGAAAGAGTCGGCAGTTTTGTTCACCTTTTCATCATGACCAGCGACAAAAACGACGCAGCAACGCGTGCGTTTTTTGCAGAGCATAATTATTTCGGCTATGCGGCGGAATTCGTGCATTTTTTCACTCAGGAGACGGCACCCGCGGCGGATTACGACGGCAAGGTTTATCTCGAAGAAAAATACCGACTTGCAACTTCACCGAACGGCAACGGCGGTTGGTATTCCTCAATGGCAAAGCACGGAATGCTTGATATTGTCCGCAGAAACGGCATAGAATGGCTGAACGTGTTTGCGGTTGACAATGTTCTTCAGCGCATTGCCGATCCGCTCTTCATCGGCGCAACAAAGCTTGCGCATTGCGAAGTCGGGTCAAAGGTCATTAAAAAAGCCGCGCCCGATGAGCGCGTGGGCGTTATGTGCCTTGAAGACGGACATCCTTCAATCGTTGAATACTATGAGCTTACGGATGAAATGCGCAATGCGAAAAACGAAAAAGGCGAACCCGCCTACAATTTCGGCGTTATTTTGAACTACCTGTTCCGCGTGGATGCGCTGGACGGCATAATGGAAAAATCCCTTCCGCTGCATGTTGTTGAAAAAAAGATTCCATGCCTTGATGAAAACGGGCAGCATGTCACGCCCGAAAAACCGAACGGCTTCAAGTATGAAACCCTGATTTTGGATATGATACGGCTGCTTAACGGCTGCATGGTGTTTGAGGTTGAAAGGGCAAGGGAGTTTGCACCTGTCAAGAACCGCACAGGGGTTGATTCGGTTGACACGGCGCGGGAGCTGCTTGTCCGCAACAGCGTTGAACTCTGATTTTATTCACGGTCAAGAACAACAAGCCTGCATAAATAATACAGCCCCGCCGCAAAGCCGTTAAGCCCTGCGGCGGGGTTGTTTATGTCCCGCTTGTATGAACTGCGTACAGAGTTACCAACCGTGACGGAAGCGCTGCGGATCATCAATCATAACATCGGCAGCAGAATCAAGCTGCATTAACCTGCAACGGAGGCAGAGCAGCCGTCTATTGCTGTTCCCCGTGGCTCAGTGACACGCAGTGTGCCGGAACCTGATCCTGCATTTCGGCCCATGCAACGGTCTTGTCGCCGAAATGCCAAGCAACAACGATTGTTTCGAGGCTGTACTTGTAGTTCAGGTCGCTGCCGTAAATCAACCTAAGTCCGTCAACGTACGTAAGATCGGGTCTGTTCGAAAGCACAATAGCAGTTTCGTCAAACGCTGCGCCGCTTGACAGGATATATCTGTACTTATACGGTTTATCGTACCATTGGCCTTTTGCGTAGCTTTCGCCGATGCGCCATGTGCCGTCGCTCATCAGATAGTGTGTCTTCAGGAGTGCCTGCGATTCATACAGGCCGCCCTTGCTGTTTACCGCCGTGTGAATGTCAACACAGTCGTTTGCATCATAAACCTTAACGATATAAGGCTCTTCGGCGGAAGACTCTTCGGACGGGTTTTTCCGCATATTGATATCATCCTGCGGAAGCTGTTTTGCCGAATCACAAGGTTCGGCGGTTGAAACGACCTTTGCGTCCTCTTTCGAGTCCGCATGTGTTCTGTCGCTTGCTGCGGAATCCGCAGCAGTCCTTGCCCCGCCGTCACGCAGGGTCGATGCCTGCGCATAAACGAATGCAGACATCAGCATCACGACAACCAGTGTCAATGACAGTATTTTCTTCATTAATTATTTCTCCTTTCGCGGTGTCATGGTTTTGTGCCGTTGGCGGTTGGGTTTCTCTTCCCCAAAGTCTGCACTTGTTGAATGCTGTGCAAACTTTGGGTGCGATACGCAGCTTGCGATACGCAGTCTATGATACGCAATTTGCGATATGCAAATGCGGGACATGTGTTGAATCGGATTCGTTTCAATGGTGCGGCTTTCATCGCAATATTATTATATCAGTAAATTAATATCATTTCAACCCCAAATTGTGAACAATTTGTTAACAATTCTTTTTCAACAGGAAAAAAACAGTCAAACGGAGCTGATAGGATGAACGCACAATATGTTTAAGATGAATGCAAAGTAATACAAAAAAAGAGCCCGAACCGATCGGACTCCGATGTTGAAACAAATTTTAATTTTTAGGGTTCGTTATTCGGAAAACTCCTTAAAGGCAGTTTCCGCAATCTTTTTCGCATCGGCAAGCGTGATTGCGCGGCGTTCGGCAAGCGCGGCAATATCGGCATATTCGAACTTTGCCCTTTTAACGCCGAACCCCTGAGCGGTCTTCAGGCGAATCGTACCGTCCTCAAATTTGGCGGTTTGCGTTTCACGCTGCAAAATGTATCGCGGCATTCTGCACTCGCGGACGCCGAGAGTGCTTGTGTGTTTGAACAATATGCGGATAATTTCGCTGCGTTTTTCGGCATTGCAAAGCACGCAGAGCATAATTCCGGGGCGGTTCTTCTTCATTCCTGTCGGAACGGTGTAAACATCCGCCGCACCCGCGTTAAGCAGCTTATCAAATGCAAACCCGATCTCTTCGCCTGTCATATCGTCAATGTTGCAGCGAAGCTCGATGATCTCATCCGCCGATTCTTCACTCGGACTTTCGCCGAAAAGCGCACGCACGCAGTTTGCGGCGGGATAGTCGCGTTTGCCCATGCCGTACCCTTGGGAAAGTATTGTCATTAACGGCATTGCGGTGAATTCATGAACGAAATGTTTTAACAGTGCCGCTCCGGTCGGAGTGCAGAGTTCGCCTTTTATATCGCCCGCATAAACAGGAACGCCGTGAAGAATGAAAGCTGTTGCCGGTGCGGGAACGGGAAGAATCCCGTGCGCACAATGCACATGTCCGCTGCCCGTGCGAACGGGGGAGGCGGCAATGCGTTCCGGTGCGAGCATTTCGATCAGCGCGCAGCAGGAAACAATATCTGCAACGGCATCAAGCGCACCGACCTCGTGAAAATGCACAAGCTCAACGGGAACGCCGTGGGCATGACTCTCCGCTTCTGCAATCAGTTTGTAAACAGCAAGGGAATGCTCCTTCACTGCATCGGACACGGGCAGCGCACGGATAATGTGTTCGATTTCGTGCAGCCCGCTGTGAGAATGGTGATGCTCGTGTTCATGACTGTGCTCGTGCTCATGGCAATGCTCATGCTCGTGTTCATGCTCATGTTCATGATTATGTTCATGCTCATGGCAATGCTCATGTTCGTGAAGGTGTTCATGTTCGTGAAGGTGTTCATGTTCGTGTATGCAGGCGGCATATTCGTCCGCATCGGTGTTCATGTATTCAACGGCAAAATGAATTCCGCGAATGCCGCATTTTTCGGCGGCAGCGCAGCGAACATTCAGCCCGACGGCCGAGAAGGCAGCTGCAATATTCTGAAACTCGGCACGTTGTTCTTCGGAAAGCAGATCATAAAGTGCGCCCGCAAGCATATCGCCCGCCGCACCCATTCCGCAGTCAAGGTAAAGTGTTTTCATAGTAAAAAGGCCTTTCAACAGTTTTATTCAGGGTTGCATATTATAATTAAGGAAAGAATCGTCACCGCGCATTGCTGCCGGTGCCGATATGGTTTATCATGTTTGCAAGGTAACCTGCGCCGAAGCCGTTGTCGATATTCACAACGGATACTCCGCTTGAGCAGGAGTTGAGCATTGAAAGCAGCGCCGCAACTCCGCCGAATGCCGCACCGTAACCGACACTCGTCGGCACGGCAATAACGGGGCAGTCGGCAAGCCCGCCGATTACACTTGCAAGCGCACCTTCCATGCCTGCAACGGCGATAATGACGCTTGCGCCCATGATTTCGTCAATATGCGAAAGGAGCCGGTGCAGCCCTGCAACGCCGACATCATAAAGCCTAAGCACACGGCTGCCGTGAAATTCCGCCGTCAGTGCCGCTTCTTCCGCAACGGGAATATCGCTTGTGCCGCCTGCCGCAACAACAACGCAGCCGTTTCCGCTCGGTTCGGGGATGCTGCCGATACTGCCGATTTTTGCAATTTCACAGTAGCTCAGGGCAAATTCACGATTCAGTATCTCTGCGGCATATTTTTCAAGGCGTGTAATAAGTATCGTTTCCTGTCCGCTCTCAAGCATGGCTTTAATGATTTCAAGCATCTGCTCGGGTGTTTTGCCCGCACCGTAAATCACTTCCGCCGCACCGGTCCGAAGGCGGCGATGGGTGTCTATCTTTGCGAATCCAAGGTCGCGGAACGGAGCGGTGCGCAGTTTCAAATATGCTTCGTCAACCGACACTTCGCCGCGGCGCACGGATTCAAGAAGGTTTTTTGTTTCGTCATTCATAGTCTTTGTGTTGTGCTGTCAGAACAGCGGGATTTCATCTCGGCTCAAGGTCAAGCGTCACTGCATCGAAATATTGCCGCAGCTCGTTTAAAACATGCTCACGCTGTTTAAATAATTCATCGAATTGCCCGGCCTTCAATTGCAGCTTTGCGGTTCCGTTAACGCTCCGAACGCGAAAGTCGGAGAAGCCGAGCGAAAAAAGGAAGTTTTCCGCTGCTTTAACGGAATGCAGTTTGTTTTTTGTGATCAATTCGCCCGTCGGAATCCGCGTTGCAAGGCAGGCATAGGCAGGTTTGTTCCAAGTGAAAAGCCCGGCTTCGCGTGCAAAACGGCGAATGTCAGCTTTTGTCAGTCCGCATTCGCGCAGCGGGGAAAGCACGCCCGCTTCCCGCAGGGCATGCATTCCCGGACGGTCATCCTCTGCATCGGAAGCATTCGTCCCGTCCAGAATCGTTTTGTCCCCGTCCGCCGCCGCCGCTCTGCATATCGCAGAAAAAATGTTTTTTTTGCAATGGTAGCAGCGGTCGGTCGGATTGCGGACAACATCTTCGCAGGCAAGGATATCAACAGAAATAATTTTAAGCGGCAGTTCGGCTTCCTTTGCGGCCCGCAGTGCGTCCGTCAGCTCAAATTCCGGCTGGAATGCCGATTGAACATAGTATGCGGCAAAATTTCCGCCCTCAACGCGGGAAGCCGCATAAGCAAGAAAACATGAGTCCACGCCGCCCGAAAGCGCGACAGCCGCGCTGCCGATGTCCTTGAGCCTGTTCAAAAGTTTGCTGCATAGCCGCTCGGATCCGCTCATAGCCCATCCTCCTTTTTCACCCGCTTACATTATAATGCCTGCCGCGCGGGTTTTGCAAGAGCAAATAATAATGCGGGAGTTAACCCTCGGGAATTTTTGAAATTTAGCCGATAGGATAAGTAAAGAAATAATTTAAAGAGGCTGCGGCGTCGTTTTCAAGTCGCGGTCTCAAAATATATTTACCCGGCAATGGTGACAAACTCAAAAAACTATGCTATAATCCTTACTTGTGTAAGCCAATGTAGCTCAGCTGGCAGAGCAGCGCATTCGTAATGCGCAGGTCAAGGGTTCGAGCCCCTTCATTGGCTCCATTAATCGGGGCGTAGCGCAGCTTGGTAGCGCGTTTGGTTCGGGACCAAAAGGTCGGGTGTTCAAATCACCTCGCCCCGACCAGAAAGCCCGTTGGTTTTGAGTTGAAATCAACGGGCTTTTTTGCAAAACGGAAGCGGATATCAGCCTTGGTTTTGAATGGTTTCCGCACAACGGAGAAAGGGTTTATGCAATCGTGCATAAGGAAAACGGCGAAGTCATCGAAAATATTCTTTGGAAAGAGTAAAAAGGGAGGCGCGGCATGAAAAGAAAGTATCCGGCGAAAATGTTTTTGTTATTTGTTTTGACGAATTTCCTGTTTCGGTTTTTCTATTTATTTATTCCGGGAACCGTACTCTGTGTTGTCGGAATTTGGTCGCAGACCTACCTTTATGTCGGGCTTGCGGTTCTGGGACTTGATTTGATTCTTTCAATTGTTGAACAGGTGCGGATTCGAAACGCGGCCGTGGGGCAAAGCGAGAACCCAGACTTCAACGAAATGATGGACGCATTTTGCGGCCAAGGCGGACTGCGTGCTGCTGGAAAAATGTTTGACGAAAAGCTCGGATTCAACCATGTTGACGAATCTCAAAACAAGAAAAACTGATTTGCGGGAATGCCGCGATAGGAGCCTATTGATTAGAGAAAGTTTCGGAGGAATACAATGGATAAACAGGCGTTGACGGCTCTTTTCGAAAAGTATATAAAAAAGCTGAGAATCACACCCGCGTGGGACATAAAGCTTGAATTTGTTGAAGACCCAACATGGCGAAAAACCGGTGATTTTAAAATTGACTGCGATGACAGAAAAGCCATTTTGCTTTTGAATGCAGCAAATCCAAAGCAGGAGAATCTTGAAGAGGTCATTGTACACGAGCTGATGCATATAAAGATGTATCCGCTGGATCAGGTGACGGAATCATTGATAACGAGCTGCTTCGAGGACGGATCGGCAGCGAGCAAATTTGCCTATCAACAGTTTTTCTGCACCCTTGAGCAGACGGTTGAGGAATTGACGAAATGCTTTTTGCTGGAATTTGGAGAGAATAGGGAATTCTCTTACGGCAGGTGCGAACGGGAGAAATCATTCAACGACCTGTACGAGGGCTTGAAGAACCTCTGAAAACGGATTTTTAAGAGATAAATAAGGAAGCGCGGCTTTATTTTGCAAGAACGATATGCCCCCGTATAATTGCTGTCGGCCGCCGAAATTTGTTTGTTAAGGATCGCTGCGAGTTGAATGCGGCGGTCTTTCTTTATTGAATTTTCTCAAGTCCAAGTTACGCCGAAGCTCCGTTTTTTCATGAAATAAGCTGCAGCCGCGGCGTTATTAAAAGCGCAACATTATTTTGTGCATATTTTCCTCCGAATTGCTCAAAATAGCAGAAGAAAAAGAAAAATCGGAGGCAATATGGGAATAATCGGAAGGCATTCGTTTGAGCTTTGCAGCAGGCCGCGAATAATTTCATCCGCAAGCTATGTCGGCGACAAAGAAGGGAAAGGCCCCCTGAGAGAATGCTTTGATAAAATTTGCCGCGACGATACCCTTGGGCTTGACTCTTGGGAGCAGGCGGAAAGCAGAATGTTCGAAAGCGCGGTTCGCGTGGCTCTTGCAAAAATAAAAAGGCAAAGCGATGATTTGAGCTGCCTTTTGGGCGGAGATTTATTGAATCAGATAATCTCCTCCGGCTTTGCGGCGCGGGAGATCCGTGCACCGTTCATCGGCCTGTACGGTGCGTGTTCAACCATCAGCGAGGGACTGATGCTCGGCGGAATGCTTGTTGACGGAGGCTTTGCAGAGCTTGCCGCGTGTGCCGCAAGCAGTCACTTTTCGGCAGCCGAAAGGCAGTTCCGCTATCCGCTGGAAATGGGCGTTCAGGCCGTTCCGAGCAGTCAGCGTACGGTCACGGGTGCGGGAAGCATAATCATTCAGGCGGCGGGTGAATTCCGTCCGGGTGCGGGCAATGTGTTTGAACATGTTGCACTTACGGGCGGCACCATCGGCAGCGTGGAGGATTTCGGCATTACGGATGCAAATAATATGGGGGCGGCGATGGCTCCTGCCGCGTTTAAAACGATTAAGACTCATCTTTCGGATTACTCGCGCAGGGTGGAGGATTACGACAGGATAATAACAGGAGATCTCGGCATTTTCGGCAGCGATATGCTGTATGAACTGCTGCGCGGCGAGGGGATTGAAATTGCCGACAGGCATGAGGATTGCGGCAAGCTGATGTTCAGTCCGGAGCAAAATGTCAATTGCGGTGCGAGCGGCTGCGGCTGTGCGGCGACCGTAATGAGCAGTTGGTTCCTGCCGAAAATTGAATCCGGCGAAATCCGCCGCGTTCTTTTCCTTGCAACGGGTGCGCTCATGAGTCCTGTCAGCAGCCTTCAGGGTGAAAGCATTCCTTCAATTGCACATGCGGTTGTGATTGAGCATATTGATTGACCCAAACGGCGGTCAAGTGAAAAACGGCAGCAGAATAAACTGTAATTTGAAAACATAAAGAATTTGGACGGTTGAATTAAATGAGCAGTATAACGGATTATTTACTTGTTTTTGCAATCGGAGGTGCGATTTGCGTCATCGGACAGCTTCTTATGAGCCTGACACGGCTGACGCCTGCAAGAATCCTTGTGATTTTTGTTACGGCAGGGGTTGTGCTCACGGCTGTCGGACTGTATAAACCCATTGTCGAACTCGGCGGAGCGGGCGCAACGGTGCCGCTGACGGGGTTTGGGTATTCGCTTGCAAACGGCGCAATTGACGGCGCAATGAACGAGGGCTTGCTCGGTGCAATAACCGGCGGGGTGAAGGCAACCGCAGGCGGTATCGCCGCCGCAGTGCTTTTCGGGTACGCTTTTGCATTGATTTTTACGCCGAAAACAAAAAAGTAAACATATCGAAATCAAGCGCAACCGGCTTCCGACAGATGACGGAAGTCGGTTGTGTATTGTCAATGTTTGATGGATTGTTTAAAATACGAAACAACTGCCCAATCAGTCAATGGAGTGAAGAGCGGCGCCGACAGCGGTGGCAAATGCCGCATTTTCCGGAACGATAAACTCAACGGGATAAAGTGTTTTAAAAAGCTCAATCATTGGCAAAAGCTCCCGCAGTCCGGTAAGCGCACCTGTCAAAATGACTTTTTTGACAGAGGAGTTTTTGCAGGCAAAAACCGCAAGGGTCAAAATGGTTTGCAGCACCATGTTGACAACGCCGAGAGCAAGATCACAATCGGTTGCGCTGTCCTTTACGTTTGCGAAGTTTGCGGCGGTGATTTCCGAACCGAGCTTTTCAATGTCATTCTTGGAAATATCGCCGATTGTAAGATCAACGTGTGAAAGGCTGCCGCGCTCCGCAAGCGCACAAAGACTCTCGTGATCCGATGCACCGGTAAGCTTTTTGCCGAGGCCGACGATGGTGCCGCCGCCGACACCGCTGCCGCCGATGTGGGAATAATCCTTGCCGTGGGCATGAATAAACGCTGTGCCGGTGCCCATGCTCACAACAACCGCTTCATCCAACCCGGCAAGAGCAAGCCCGCCCCGCGCGATCGCGGAAAATTCCTCAATGCGCTGAGTCGGAATACCGTAAATGTCGCCCGAAAGATAGGATGAGCCGACGCCTGTCACAAGTATGCGTTCAACATCGCTGAGCGAGAACTTGTTGGCGTTGATATAATGTCCCAATGCGCCGTAAAGTGAGGTTATTTGATCGTAAGCGCGAACCGTCATTGTTGAAATAAGTTCGCCGCCCGGAGTCAGTCCGACAATTTTTGTCGTTGAACCTCCAACGTCTATTCCGAGAATTATGCCCATTTGTGTTCCTCCTTGGTCTGCCCGATACGCAGAATACGCACCTCTCGCGTCGATACATGCGCGGCTTTGCATAAAATCCTTAGGTAAACGCTGATTAATCAGCATCAAATGCAGCGCAGCGTCTCCTTGAATTGCCGCCCGCAAATACCGCTTAATCAATCGTCATATCCTGCCGATGTAACCATTATAAAGCATTAATGCCGTATTGTAAAGACCAAAAGAAACATGCTTAGTTTCGAAGAAAAAGTCAGAGCAAATGTCGGAGCGGAGCAGAATACGGCGAAATAATTAATAACGGCTGACAAATCTACGGCTATAATAAACAAAAATACACCTGTGCAGCAAATTAAAAAACGTTCATCTTTTGAAAAACAGAGAACATGTACATAAATCAGCACAGCAAAAAAGCAAAAAACAATTGACAGGACAAAAAATGCAGTATATACTTATCTTGTCGATACGTACAGCAATAAATACGCTGAATAGTTTCGCATAAGGTTTTTTCTTTTAACGGAGGAATGAATTTGAATATGCTTTTGGCTCACGGTGCAACGGATGAGCACCCGGAAGGACAGTCGATAGAAGCCCACCTGAAAGGTACGGGAGAACTTGCGGAAACATTTGCAGCGGAGTTTGGAGCCGCAGCAAACGGAAAGTTGTGCGGGCTTGCTCACGACATAGGAAAGTATTCGGATGAATTTCAGCTGAGACTGCGCGGCGGAAAGAAGGTCGATCATGCGACGGCGGGAGCAATCGAATGCTTCAAAATCAAAGCAGCGTTTGAGGCTGTATGCGTTATCGGCCACCACAGCGGATTGCCCAATGTCGGACATAAAGACGCTGACACAACCGAAAGCCAAACATTTTTTGGCAGGAAGCTGCGCGCCGAACAGGGAGGAATTCCGGATTATCGGAAAAATTGGAACGGACACATAGCATTACCGCAGGATTATTTTAGACCCTCGGGCCGTGGGTTCGCAACAGCATTCTATATAAGAATGCTGTATTCCTGCCTTGTTGATGCGGATTATATCGACACGGAAACCTTTATGAACGGTGACGCAGGCAGAGGAAACTACGAACCGCTTTCTGCGCTTTGTGACAAGCTCACAGCATACATCTCAAAATGGAACAATCCAACAAGAGAAATCGACATACTGCGGCAAAAAATTCTCAATTCATGCATTGAAAAGGCGTCTGCGCCGCGCGGAATTTTCTCATTGACGGTGCCGACGGGCGGCGGCAAAACGGTTGCGTCCATGGCATTTGCGCTCAACCATGCTGTTGCAAATTCAATGAAGCGCATTATATATGTAATACCGTACACATCGATTATTGAACAGAATGCAAAAGTTTTTCGAGATATTCTGGGTCAAGAGAACGTTGTGGAACATCATTCATCAGTTTCGTACGAATTATCGGAAAATGCTGACGAGCTGGAATATCGAAGTGCGCTTGCAACGGAAAACTGGGATGCTCCGGTGATCGTGACAACTGCCGTGCAATTTTTTGAGTCTCTTTATGCGAACCGTTCGTCAAAATGCAGAAAGCTTCACAATATTGCAAACAGCGTTATTATTTTTGACGAGGCGCAAATGATTCCGTCAAACAATCTGCGTCCCTGCGTTGCGGCGATTGCGGAGCTTGTGCGCGCATACAACGCAACCGCCGTTCTGTGTACCGCAACTCAGCCGGCTATTGACGAAATGCTGCTTGAATACAGTAAAAAAGAAAGCGTTGTTGAATTATGTCCCGATGTTGACGGCATGTTCGAAAAGTTTCGCAGGACAAGCTTTGAAAAGGAAGGAAGGCTGACAACGGATGAACTGGTTTCAAGGCTTGAAAGTCAGCAGCAGGTGCTTTGCATCGTCAACACGCGAAAATTTGCTCAAGAGGTTTATGAGGCATTGCCGTCGGAGGGGCGTTTTCATCTGTCCACGCTTATGTGTCCGGTTCACCGTAAACAGAAGCTCGACGAAATTCGCGAAAGACTAAAATCCGGCAAAACATGCAGAGTCGTTTCAACCTCGCTTATAGAGGCCGGTGTTGATGTTGATTTTCCTCGTGTGTTCAGAGAGATGGCCGGGCTGGATTCAATACTGCAGGCGGCAGGGCGCTGCAACCGCGAGGGTAAACGGAGTGCGGAAAGCAGCATTGTTACCGTTTTTGAATCCGAAAACAAGGTGAACAAGCTGATTGCGGTTAACCGTGATGCTGCGGAGGAGACGGTGCGGGACTGGACGCAGCCGAACACAACGTCAACTATAGAGCGTTATTTTAAGGCGTACAGGGATTTTTTGCGGAATGATGACAAGTCGGGCGTCATAACAGCGAGCGAAAAAGGAATATCGGGCTGTGGATTGCCTTTTGAATGGATTGCAAAAGAATTCAAGCTGATAGACCAAAACACCTTCACGGTTTACATTTCTGTCGGAGAGGGAAAAGAGCTTATTTCAAGGCTCAGAGAGGGAGAACGCTCCCGTGAACTGTATCGAAAGGCCGGAATGTATTCCGTATCGATATACGAAAATCATTTCAATGCTCTTATCAATGCCGGGGCGGCGGAACCCTTCGGAGATGATGCAGCAATTCTGACGGATTTGAGTCTTTATTCGGATGAAAAGGGACTTGCAACAGATGTGAGGGATGGAAGTGCGCTGTTTAACTGATAATGAATGCTTTATTAATCGGTAAGTGAACGGAAAGGCTTTGCAGGTTATATGAATACCGAATTTGACCAAACGGGGCTTGACCGTAAACGATATAAACATAATATAATACAGGAGGAATAAGGAAAAATTGACTGCAAAAAGGAACAAAAAAGAAAAGAAAGGAGAGACAGTATATGCCAATATGTATTGAGGTAAGCGGGGATTATGCCTGCTTTTCAAGACCGGAGATGAAGGTTGAACGCGTGAGTTACGATGTAATAACACCGTCTGCGGCACGCGGCATACTGGAAGCAGTTATGTGGCATCCGGGAATGCGTTATGTAATTGACAGGATTCATGTGTGCGCACCGATCCGGTTCACAAACATTCGACGAAATGAAGTGAAGGATGTTATCAGCGCGCGAAACGTCAAAGCGGAGATGAATAGCCGAAGCGGCGATCTGTATATTGCAGCATCGGAGTCCATTCAACAGCGCGCTGCGATGGTGTTGAGGAATGTGCATTATGTTATTGAAGCTCATTTTGAAATGACTGAGAATGCTGCGCCGAGCGACAACCCGGGAAAATTCTGCGACATGCTGAGAAGAAGGGTTGAAAAAGGTAAGTGTTACCATCAGCCCTACCTCGGAACACGTGAATTTCCTGCAAAGGTAGTAAAATGCGTTGAGATGCCGCCCTGTCCGCCGGAACTTGCGGGAGAACGGGATCTTGGCTGGATGCTTTTGGATTTGGATTATTCGGATAAGGAAAACATCAAGCCCGTGTTCTTTCGTGCAAAGCTTGTTGACGGCGTATTGACCGTGCCGGCAATGGATTCGGCGGAGGTGACAGGATGATATTGCAGGCATTGACGAGCCTTTATGAGGCACTTGCCCCAAAAGGCGAAGTACCCAAAGAAGGCTGGAGCCGAGAAAAAATCAGCTTCGCACTTGGAATAGATGAGAACGGGGATTTGCTGCGAATCACTCCTCTTTTCAAACCGGGTGATATGCCGAAGGGAAAAAAGAAGGAAGAACCGCAGGAGATGACCGTTCCGGCGGCTGTGAAAAGAACGTCAGGCGCGGCGGCGAATTTCCTTTGGGATAACTCCTCCTATATTTTGGGTGTGAGCCTGAAGAAAGGGGAGGATGATGCAGAAAGAGAAAAGCGAAGAAATAAGGACATTAAATGTTTCGAGGCTTGCCGCGAATTGCATCATTCAATGCTGGACGGCATGGAATATCCCGCTGCAAAGGCGGTGCTGAACTTCTTAGACAAGTGGGAACCGCAAAAGGCGGAGGAAAACAATCTTGTTGCACAATATGCGAAAGAAATTCTTTCGGGTGCAAATATGGTTTTTCGCTTTAACGGAGGCTATGTTCACGATGATCCACAGCTTGCATCTGTCTGGCAGAAGGCGAATGCAAAGCAAAAAGATAACATTGGGCAGTGCCTGGTAACGGGAGCGCTTGATGAAATTCAAAAAACACACCCTACGATCAAGGGTGTGCAGGGCGCGCAGTCGAGCGGTGCGGCACTCGTGTCATTCAATGCATCGGCATTCTGTTCTTATAACAAGGAACAGAACCAAAATGCGCCGGTCGGAAAATATGCAGCCTTTGCATATACGACTGCGTTGAATCATTTATTGGCGGACAGGAAAAATGTCCACAGGATCGGCGATGCTGCCGTTGTCTGCTGGGCAGAAAATGCGGATAAACAGTACGAGGATTTTGCAGCTGAAGTTTTTTTCGGTGATAATGTCGACAAGTCGGATGAACAGAGACTTTCAGCGTTGCGGACAAGCTTGAAGCTTCTTGCAGACGGACTTCCGTGCAAGGAGATGGATCTTGATCCGGACAGAAAATTCTACATTCTCGGCCTGTCTCCGAACGCAGCCCGTCTCGCAGTCAGATTCTTTTACTGCGACAGTTTCGGAAAAATTGCGGGGAATATCTACAAGCATCACGAGAGACTGGAAATCGTGCGTCCCTCATATGATAAGTTCCCGATCCTCCCGTTGTGGAAGCTGCTCAGCGCAACGGTTAATCCGAATGCGAAGGATAAAACGCCGAATGCAGCAATGGCAGGTGCAGTTGCCCGTGCTGTGTTTTCCGGCGGCAGATATCCGGCGTCCCTTCTGGAGTGCACCTTTCTGCGAATCAAAGCAGAACGCAACATAACCCGTGAACGCGCGGCGATAATCAAAGCTTATTATCTGAGAAACCCAAATGAAAAATGCCCAAAGGAGGTACTGACAGTGAGTTTAAATGAAAACAGCAAAAACATCCCCTATACCCTCGGAAGGCTGTTCTCCGTGTATGAAGAGATTCAGCAGGCAGCAAATCCGGGTATAAACACAACAATTAAGGACAGGTATTTTGGCTCTGCTGCCGCAATGCCTGCAACGGTGTTCCCGATACTCAGCAATCTTGCGCAAAAACACCTGCGCAAACTTTCGGATGCACAGCGTGTATATCTTGATAAAAAGGTTATGACGCTGAAGAGCGTTCTCGGAGAACAGTATCCGGCGCATATGTCGCTGCCGGAGCAAGGCTCGTTCGACCTTGGCTACTACCATCAAACACAGGCTCGTTATACAAAAAAGGAGGATAAATAATTATGGAACCCATTAAAAACCGCTATGACTTTGTTGTGCTTTACGACGTTGAAAACGGCAACCCCAACGGTGATCCCGATGCGGGCAATATGCCAAGGGTTGATCCCGAAACCGGTTACGGAATTGTAACCGATGTTTGCCTTAAGCGGAAGATTCGCAACTATGTTGAAACGGCAAAGGAGGGAGAACCCGGTTATCGCATTTACATCAAAGAGGGAGTTCCTCTTAATGCAAGCGATAGGGAGGCTTGCGAAAAGTATGATGTCAGCACGGATGAAAAGAAATTGAAAGAGGCAAAGAAAAACGATCCTGAGCTTGATATAAAGATCAGGGATTACATGTGCGGAAACTTCTTTGATATTCGCACTTTCGGTGCTGTTATGACAACGTTTGTCAAAGGTGCGCTGAATTGCGGACAGGTTCGCGGCCCGGTGCAGCTTGGATTTTCAAGGAGCATTGATCCCATTATTTCGCAGGAGATTACGATAACCCGTGTTGCAATAACGACCGAGGCTGACGCAGAGAAAAAAGGTACGGAAATGGGACGCAAATACATTGTTCCTTACGGTCTCTATCGCTGCGAAGGCTATGTTTCGGCCAACCTCGCGCGCAAAACTACGGGCTTTTCGGAGGCGGATCTTGAACTGCTTTGGAAGGCGATAATAAACATGTTTGAAAACGATCACTCGGCTGCACGCGGCAAGATGGCTGTTCGTGAGCTTGTCGTGTTCAAACACGAGTCAGAGCTCGGGAATGCTCCGGCACATAAACTTTTTGAGCGTGTTACAGCGGCAAGAAAAGCGGATTGTGCGGTTGCCCGTTGCTACGGTGATTATGATGTTGCCGTTGATACGGATAATTTGCCCGAAGGAGTCAGCTGCATTCGGATGATATGACATATTCCGAAGAGGATTATCTGCTGCTATCCGGAATTCAGCACTTCAAATTCTGCCGCAGACAATGGGCGCTTATCCACATTGAGCAGCAATGGGCGGACAACTACCGCACGGTGGACGGCACACTGATGCATGAAAGAGCGCATGATACCGGGTTGAAGGAAAGCAGAGGCGATCTTTTCATTACGAGGGGGATGAATTTTTTTTCATCCACCCTCGGGGTTTCGGGACAGTGTGATGTACTGGAATTTCGCCGTTCGGCGGACGGGATAGAGCTGAAGGATCGTGATGGTCTTTGGCAGCCCTATCCCGTTGAATACAAGCGCGGAATGTACAACGAGCGAACCGGTGATACATTGCAGCTTTGCGGTCAGGCAATGTGCCTTGAAGAGATGCTTGCGTGTGATATTCCGCGAGGAGCATTGTTTTATGGCGAAACACGGCGCAGGGTGGAAGTTGAATTTGACAGAGCATTGAGGGACGAAGTACGGGATGTGCTTTCCGAAATGCATGATCTGTATAGAAAACGATATACCCCGAAAGTGAAACCTACCAAGGCATGCGCATCATGTTCAATGAAGGAAATTTGTCTTCCGAAACTGATGAAAACAACGACCGTTGCAACGTACATTAATAAGGCAATGGAGGAATCGCAATGAAGCGGTTGCTGAATACACTGTATATTATGTCGGAAGACGTATATTTGACGTTGGATGGAGAGAATGTTGTTGCAAAGTGCGGCGAAAGGATCACGGCACGTTATCCTCTGCACACATTGCAAAGCATAATTGACTTTTCGTATATGGGCGCATCTCCTGCATTGCTCGGTAAATGCGCCGATATGGGAGTTGCATTCACTTTCTGCAGCCCGCGGGGGCGATTTCTTGCACGTGTAACGGGAGAGGCAAACGGTAATGTTTTGCTTCGGCGAAAGCAATATCGTGTTGCGGATGATGAGGAGAATTCATGCCTGATTGCAAAAAATATGATATTCGGCAAACTTTACAATTCTAAGCAGAGCATTGAGAGGACACGGCGAGATCACGCTCTGCGCGTGGATTGTGAAGCTTTGGCTTCCGTCTCACAGCTCACGGCGGGACTGCTGCCGCTTGTTCAAAAAGAAACACGGCTTGACGGACTCCGTGGACTTGAGGGTGTTGCAGCGAATGCGTATTTCAGCATATTCAACGAATTAATTCTCAACAGCAAGGAACTTTTTCGGTTTACGGTGCGTTCGAGGCGGCCTCCGCTTGATGCCGTGAATGCGCTGCTGTCGCTTGCGTATTCAACGCTTGCCCTTGATTGTGCATCTGCGCTTGAAAGCGTTGGATTGGATTCGTACGTCGGATTTCTGCATCGTGACAGGCCGGGCAGAACTTCACTGGCACTTGACCTCATGGAAGAACTGCGTCCGTGTATGGCAGACAGATTTGTTCTTACGTGCATCAATAACAGAATGTTTGACAGAAACGATTTCGATTTTCGTGAAAGCGGGGCTGTACTGCTTAAGGATGATTCACGGCGGCGTTTCTATCGAGCATGGCAGGAACGCAAAAAAGATGAATTGAAGCATCCATATCTCGGCGAAAAGCTGCAATGGGGGATGATTCCGTATGTTCAGGCCCTGTTACTGGCAAGATACCTTCGCGGGGATTTGGATGCTTATCCTCCGTTCCTCTGGAAATAACCGTGTTGAGGCAGAAAGGAAGGTTTAATTATGTTTGTGCTTATAACCTATGATGTTAACACAGAGGATGCGGACGGAAAAAGACGATTACGCCGCATCGCAAAGCAGTGTGTAAACTATGGACAGCGTGTGCAGAATTCGGTATTCGAGTGCATACTCGATCCGGCGCAGTGCCGCAGGTTAAAAGCTGAGCTTTGCAGCATCATGGATGCTGAACGGGACAGTCTTCGTTTCTATTATCTGGGTAACAAATATGAAAACAAGATTGAGCATTTCGGAACAAAGTCGGGTTACGACCCTGAGGGTATGCTGATGCTTTGATTATTTGCCGCGAACACTAAGCGGTCAGAAAAAATCAGGGTGGTTCGCGCAACTACATGCGGACAAAACATGCTTTTCTTCAAGAATTGTTAAGCGGATAAGAAACGAAACACACATAAAAGGCAGGTCTTTGCTTGCAGTGCCGCCTTTTTTACTGTATAATGGAAAATGAACAGCGGGGAATGATCACTTTCATACTTGCTGTTTGCGGAAATGTTGATTACGTCTATTCGTTTCCGCTGTCGCCGCCTTCACGGGCGGCGTGGATTGAAATCACACTTGAAAAACCTCCATATCACACAGACCAAGTCGCCGCCTTCACGGGCGGCGTGGATTGAAATACCGGGAGCGGTATCATAAGACATTGTTGCATCAGTCGCCGCCTTCACGGGCGGCGTGGATTGAAATGGTGAAGGCGATGAAAGCGAAAAGTTTGCGGAAGGTCGCCGCCTTCACGGGCGGCGTGGATTGAAATATTATTTACGTTGAAGTGAAATAACGTAATAGGTGGTCGCCGCCTTCACGGGCGGCGTGGATTGAAATACCAATTCGCCGCCCGCAACCTCATAATTTGCGGGTCGCCGCCTTCACGGGCGGCGTGGATTGAAATCGTTGCCTTTGGGCTTGGTTTACCTTGGATAGCAGGTCGCCGCCTTCACGGGCGGCGTGGATTGAAATTGACGAGCCTTGTGGGAACAAGGCGAAACACACGTCGCCGCCTTCACGGGCGGCGTGGATTGAAATCAATAAAATGAAGTTTATGACGGCAGATTACAGTCGCCGCCTTCACGGGCGGCGTGGATTGAAATTTTCGAGCGCACTATACATACCCTTTACCAATTCGTCGCCGCCTTCACGGGCGGCGTGGATTGAAATATAATTTCGTTAATAACTGCTTGATTTTCCTTAGTCGCCGCCTTCACGGGCGGCGTGGATTGAAATACTTTAAATGTGACGTTTGGGAACTCTGTTTGTGTCGCCGCCTTCACGGGCGGCGTGGATTGAAATTTTGTAATTTGTTATTGCATTACTTGCCGTTGTAGTCGCCGCCTTCACGGGCGGCGTGGATTGAAATTTTAATTTGAAATTGCAACGCATCATTTGCACATGTCGCCGCCTTCACGGGCGGCGTGGATTGAAATATCAAATCCCGCCTGTGATTTCGAACCCCATTTTGTCGCCGCCTTCACGGGCGGCGTGGATTGAAATATCTTCAACCATGAATGCGGAAAGCAGTCAAAATGTCGCCGCCTTCACGGGCGGCGTGGATTGAAATGGTTATAATATGGAATAATTCTACACGTTCAACGTCGCCGCCTTCACGGGCGGCGTGGATTGAAATACAATATTATATATGAATAATAATTATGGAATATGTCGCCGCCTTCACGGGCGGCGTGGATTGAAATCATCATGTGCGGCATGTGTCTATACACCGCGATAGTCGCCGCCTTCACGGGCGGCGTGGATTGAAATGATTTTACCATCAATGTGTAAAAAATTGATAGCAGGTCGCCGCCTTCACGGGCGGCGTGGATTGAAATCGACAGCAACAGCGGCAAGCGGGCGCGGGCTTGGTCGCCGCCTTCACGGGCGGCGTGGATTGAAATAATGTATGAATCTGTTGAGCGTACCCTTGACGAGTCGCCGCCTTCACGGGCGGCGTGGATTGAAATCCCGAGCCTAATTACGATGCTGACGTTCGCCAATGGTCGCCGCCTTCACGGGCGGCGTGGATTGAAATATCTTCAACCATGAATGCGGAAAGCAGTCAAAATGTCGCCGCCTTCACGGGCGGCGTGGATTGAAATCGATAAAGTACTTAACCCTTTTGTGCCGAATATGTCGCCGCCTTCACGGGCGGCGTGGATTGAAATATACCGAACCGCGCCTACATTATACATGTTTCGTCGCCGCCTTCACGGGCGGCGTGGATTGAAATAAATCAACAGGCAATTCTTTTTTGGCGAATATACGGTCGCCGCCTTCACGGGCGGCGTGGATTGAAATCCACGCCGTGCGCCATTTAATAGTAAAGCCCTACGTCGCCGCCTTCACGGGCGGCGTGGATTGAAATAGCGAAATGTGTATTATGACAGGTTTTCCACAAGTCGCCGCCTTCACGGGCGGCGTGGATTGAAATAAGCGTTTGCCTAAGAATAAACTATTGGCAGGTGTCGCCGCCTTCACGGGCGGCGTGGATTGAAATTAATCCGTATTTTGACTATTTTAACATTGTGCCGCGTCGCCGCCTTCACGGGCGGCGTGGATTGAAATTGTTTTATCGTGATCCTGTTGAGCAAGAAAATCAAAGTCGCCGCCTTCACGGGCGGCGTGGATTGAAATATACTTGCACAATTGACAATAACAACAATATCACGTCGCCGCCTTCACGGGCGGCGTGGATTGAAATATAAAACCTGCACAATATAATATTATCCCCAAAAGTCGCCGCCTTCACGGGCGGCGTGGATTGAAATATTCACCTTTCGCACGTTTTACGGCCGCCGCCCGAGTCGCCGCCTTCACGGGCGGCGTGGATTGAAATGCTCCGCTGCATCTTCCTCCGCATCAGTCAGCACGTCGCCGCCTTCACGGGCGGCGTGGATTGAAATATTGCCAAGAGTGCAAACACAGGGTGCCGCCGATGTCGCCGCCTTCACGGGCGGCGTGGATTGAAATACGGAGAAGGACTGGAGGTAAAACATGAGCAACGGTCGCCGCCTTCACGGGCGGCGTGGATTGAAATTCTGCGGCGTGGATACGTGGAAGCTTGTTGACATGGTGTCGCCGCCTTCACGGGCGGCGTGGATTGAAATGTGCATACACAGCCCAAAGAGTAACATCTGCGTTGGTCGCCGCCTTCACGGGCGGCGTGGATTGAAATCTCAGAACCCGTAAAAGCAAAAATGGAAAAAAGAGTCGCCGCCTTCACGGGCGGCGTGGATTGAAATAGCTTGCGCCCGTAATTGCGGACGCGCTGCCGACGTCGCCGCCTTCACGGGCGGCGTGGATTGAAATGGGCTGTTTCGGCGGCGTTGGGAGTCAGCTGGGAGTCGCCGCCTTCACGGGCGGCGTGGATTGAAATTGCTGATAATAATAATGTGGCGACAAACTCCGATGTCGCCGCCTTCACGGGCGGCGTGGATTGAAATCGGCATAACAGGAGTGACAACACTAAAAATCTGAGTCGCCGCCTTCACGGGCGGCGTGGATTGAAATAGGTCAAGAAAAAGCCCCAAAATACCGATACCGGACGTCGCCGCCTTCACGGGCGGCGTGGATTGAAATCGAACCTCCTATTATTGCCAACTGTATTTTTTGGTCGCCGCCTTCACGGGCGGCGTGGATTGAAATATGCTGTCCGGAAGCTTTAGTCCCTGCTGTCGGTGTCGCCGCCTTCACGGGCGGCGTGGATTGAAATTGTATGTGACCGTAGCATATCGCATGAAATTGTGGGTCGCCGCCTTCACGGGCGGCGTGGATTGAAATAAGATAGTGTCGCTCTCGGTTATGTCGGCAGGGTCGCCGCCTTCACGGGCGGCGTGGATTGAAATGTGAAGTCAAAGTCACCGAATCGTATCATGCGAAGTCGCCGCCTTCACGGGCGGCGTGGATTGAAATTCAGGCAAGCGATAACCTACGGCGGAATTGCCGTTGTCGCCGCCTTCACGGGCGGCGTGGATTGAAATATAAACAAGTTTTTAGGAGGAAAATGCAATGCCGTCGCCGCCTTCACGGGCGGCGTGGATTGAAATACGGAGAGGACTGGAGGTAAAAACGAGCGATGTAGGTCGCCGCCTTCACGGGCGGCGTGGATTGAAATGCTTCGGGCTGATTGATGAAGACGGACGCAAAACCGTCGCCGCCTTCACGGGCGGCGTGGATTGAAATCGTTGCAAAGCTCATGCGGGGGCTTGCCGAACTCGTCGCCGCCTTCACGGGCGGCGTGGATTGAAATCCGACCCCGATGCTGTCGGTACGGGTTCAAAGCCGTCGCCGCCTTCACGGGCGGCGTGGATTGAAATAATCGGGACGGAATCGGGTTATTCCGCCATGATGTCGCCGCCTTCACGGGCGGCGTGGATTGAAATTGGAAAATCAACGGATACGGCAACCTTGACACGTGTCGCCGCCTTCACGGGCGGCGTGGATTGAAATTTGCGTGTGACCCGTCATTCGGCGGCGGTGACTAGTCGCCGCCTTCACGGGCGGCGTGGATTGAAATTTTTACTCATTGTCTTTGTCCTCCTCGTCCAGTAGTCGCCGCCTTCACGGGCGGCGTGGATTGAAATAGCGAAGCCGAGCGTGATGAAACCCTAAAGGACTGTCGCCGCCTTCACGGGCGGCGTGGATTGAAATATCATATTTGGAGGGACATAAGCTTGCGCTTCAGCGTCGCCGCCTTCACGGGCGGCGTGGATTGAAATTCGCAGGAATCACTCATGCGGGGGCTTACCTGAGTCGCCGCCTTCACGGGCGGCGTGGATTGAAATAATGCTTTGCTGTCGGCAGATATGCTGTCGTTCCGTCGCCGCCTTCACGGGCGGCGTGGATTGAAATTTGACTGGCTCAAAGAATACGGCACTATAACGGCGTCGCCGCCTTCACGGGCGGCGTGGATTGAAATGTTAAACTTTGCGATAATGTTGTCAACAAGGGTTGGTCGCCGCCTTCACGGGCGGCGTGGATTGAAATGCGTGCTTGTCGAGGCGTTTGGTACTGGCGTTGCGGGTCGCCGCCTTCACGGGCGGCGTGGATTGAAATAGCCTGCTTTATGCGCCCGTGGAAGACGCTTGCGGTCGCCGCCTTCACGGGCGGCGTGGATTGAAATACTGTCCGCAAGTGCAAGCGGAATCAACATCAGAGTCGCCGCCTTCACGGGCGGCGTGGATTGAAATGTCCGTGAAGCGAAAGACAGTAACGAACGCATAGTCGCCGCCTTCACGGGCGGCGTGGATTGAAATTACTGGTAATCTTTGCATTGCCGCTGTTGATTAAAGTCGCCGCCTTCACGGGCGGCGTGGATTGAAATTCGCCTACAGCGGCGGCAAGGACAGCGACTGCATGTCGCCGCCTTCACGGGCGGCGTGGATTGAAATCTCCCTGCCTTTTATCAGCTCATATGCCGCCGCCTGTCGCCGCCTTCACGGGCGGCGTGGATTGAAATACGCAAGGTTAATCAACCTGCCGTTCGAATATGAAGGTCGCCGCCTTCACGGGCGGCGTGGATTGAAATTTGCACAGCTTGCGGGGGTGAAGTTTGAGGCGGTCGCCGCCTTCACGGGCGGCGTGGATTGAAATAACCCGTGGCATGATTACTTTTGGTTTGACAGCAGTCGCCGCCTTCACGGGCGGCGTGGATTGAAATAACAGGGTTGCATCCACAGTTATGCTTCCGTGCGCGTCGCCGCCTTCACGGGCGGCGTGGATTGAAATTCCTCCTGTCAAAAATTAATTTCCCTGTCGAGCAGTCGCCGCCTTCACGGGCGGCGTGGATTGAAATTATTATATAGTACTCTCCTATAGGAAGGTTATACAGGTCGCCGCCTTCACGGGCGGCGTGGATTGAAATGCCAGCTTCCTAATCTCATCAAGGTTAATGTTGGTCGCCGCCTTCACGGGCGGCGTGGATTGAAATTGGGTTGCGCCTAAAATATATCTTTTTGGAGCAAGTCGCCGCCTTCACGGGCGGCGTGGATTGAAATGACAGCAAGCCCGAGCTTATAAATTGCAAGAACGTCGCCGCCTTCACGGGCGGCGTGGATTGAAATGTTGCCTGTCTCCTGGAAAACCGCTATAGATTTCGTCGCCGCCTTCACGGGCGGCGTGGATTGAAATAACCCGAGGCATGATTACTTTTGGTTTGACAGCGTCGCCGCCTTCACGGGCGGCGTGGATTGAAATCCTGATGAAGAAACAGGTTCATACCGCGCGGGCATGTCGCCGCCTTCACGGGCGGCGTGGATTGAAATGCTGCCGTGCTGTGTTGGCGCAAATCCGTGATACAGTCGCCGCCTTCACGGGCGGCGTGGATTGAAATCGCTGTCCGCGTGTGCATGGTATCGCTCGACGAGGTCGCCGCCTTCACGGGCGGCGTGGATTGAAATCGTCCAGCCCGACGGCGGTCACGGAGTTTGCGTATGTCGCCGCCTTCACGGGCGGCGTGGATTGAAATCGTGTCTCCGCCGAGAGATTGCAGCAGGCTCGCCGTCGCCGCCTTCACGGGCGGCGTGGATTGAAATAACGCGGTACTCAAGGCCAAGCTTTGCAAACTCATGTCGCCGCCTTCACGGGCGGCGTGGATTGAAATAACAAAGCTGACTTTCCCGGCTTTTTATTTGCCGTCGCCGCCTTCACGGGCGGCGTGGATTGAAATGGAGGACAAACGACCATTGATAAGCCCCACAACCGTCGCCGCCTTCACGGGCGGCGTGGATTGAAATACCGGGAGCGGTATCATAAGACATTGTTGCATCAGTCGCCGCCTTCACGGGCGGCGTGGATTGAAATGCCAGTAATTGATAAGCTATCATCAGATGGAGTAGTCGCCGCCTTCACGGGCGGCGTGGATTGAAATATAGCACAATACCGACAACACACACAATAAACAACCGTCGCCGCCTTCACGGGCGGCGTGGATTGAAATATCTTCGGAAGCAGTTTTTGAAATTTTGCAAAAAGTCGCCGCCTTCACGGGCGGCGTGGATTGAAATGTCCTGTCGAGGCTCGGAAGTAAATAAAACTTGATAGTCGCCGCCTTCACGGGCGGCGTGGATTGAAATATCTGTGACCGTAGCATATCACACGAAATTGTGCGGTCGCCGCCTTCACGGGCGGCGTGGATTGAAATCCGCATTTGCGGGTGCGCCGCCGTTGATGTGCGTGTCGCCGCCTTCACGGGCGGCGTGGATTGAAATCCTGCGCTCCACAAGGTCATAAATCACCATGCTTGTCGCCGCCTTCACGGGCGGCGTGGATTGAAATTTTCACTCTCCGGAGCTTTACAGCTCCTATGATGTCGCCGCCTTCACGGGCGGCGTGGATTGAAATGCCAGTATCAGGGACAAAACGCCATGAATAATAGTCGCCGCCTTCACGGGCGGCGTGGATTGAAATAACCGTTGAGTTAGTCCAGTCCGCCAAATATTTCGTCGCCGCCTTCACGGGCGGCGTGGATTGAAATGCGATGCGTTTAAGCTCAAGCGGGATGAAATCGTATGTCGCCGCCTTCACGGGCGGCGTGGATTGAAATGAATACGTCGTTATACAGTGCAATCATGACCGGGTCGCCGCCTTCACGGGCGGCGTGGATTGAAATGATTTCGAGCGCCGCTCCGGCGATGATGTCGCCGGGTCGCCGCCTTCACGGGCGGCGTGGATTGAAATATCACACTACCGCCGCGAAATGAAAAAGAAAGAGTCGCCGCCTTCACGGGCGGCGTGGATTGAAATGGGGAGTGCTTCGACTGCTTCGACGATTTCCTCCGTCGCCGCCTTCACGGGCGGCGTGGATTGAAATGAAACCGAACGCCGCCGCAATTTCGGAAGCAAGGGTCGCCGCCTTCACGGGCGGCGTGGATTGAAATGGGAATGCGGGCTTCATCATCCACAATGAGTGCCGTCGCCGCCTTCACGGGCGGCGTGGATTGAAATTGTGTCGTCCATAGCATAAATGCAGTCGTCCATGCGTCGCCGCCTTCACGGGCGGCGTGGATTGAAATCTTGGCACTGTCACGGATGTTCCGCCGTCCTTTAGTCGCCGCCTTCACGGGCGGCGTGGATTGAAATAGTGAGCTGTTGGAGAATAGGGTCGCCGAATTGCGTCGCCGCCTTCACGGGCGGCGTGGATTGAAATTCTTTTGCGCCTATCGCAATACCTGCTATAACAGTCGCCGCCTTCACGGGCGGCGTGGATTGAAATCGTCAATCCGCAAGAACGGCGGATACATAGCGGGGTCGCCGCCTTCACGGGCGGCGTGGATTGAAATCCTATATCAGCACGGCAGTTCGACAGCAAGCCCGGTCGCCGCCTTCACGGGCGGCGTGGATTGAAATCCCAATCTCAGTAGAAGAAAACGAAATGCCCGAGTCGCCGCCTTCACGGGCGGCGTGGATTGAAATGGAACAGCAACGGAGGTCCCGCCGTCTTTAATAGTCGCCGCCTTCACGGGCGGCGTGGATTGAAATACCGAGCGCACGAGCCGCCTGTGCCGCTTGCTCTTGTCGCCGCCTTCACGGGCGGCGTGGATTGAAATATGTGAAACATCATGGCGGAATCACTGTTTACAGTCGCCGCCTTCACGGGCGGCGTGGATTGAAATATGAAAGAATTCTGGCAAATCAACGGATACGGCAGTCGCCGCCTTCACGGGCGGCGTGGATTGAAATATCCGCAACGTCTGCAATGAGATTTTTGACGTAGTCGCCGCCTTCACGGGCGGCGTGGATTGAAATTCTTAAACCGATTTTTTTAAGCATAGTCTTACTCAGTCGCCGCCTTCACGGGCGGCGTGGATTGAAATCGTGCCGTAAACTTTTGTCATGTGTAGCTCGGTTATCGTCGCCGCCTTCACGGGCGGCGTGGATTGAAATCGCTTGCTTTGCAAGCCGCCGTATCGTGTTGAAAGTCGCCGCCTTCACGGGCGGCGTGGATTGAAATACGTCACCGCCCTCTGCATCGTCACGCTTGAGTGTCGCCGCCTTCACGGGCGGCGTGGATTGAAATCGCGGCTCTCGACCTCCTCGGTATCCTCCGCGCGGTCGCCGCCTTCACGGGCGGCGTGGATTGAAATCTCCAACTCGTCCATATCGTAGATGCAGTCGTCCGGTCGCCGCCTTCACGGGCGGCGTGGATTGAAATAGCAAAAAGGGGTTGCAATCGGGCGCCGTATCTGTCGCCGCCTTCACGGGCGGCGTGGATTGAAATTACGATGATGGCATGGACGGACGAAGACATTTCGGGTCGCCGCCTTCACGGGCGGCGTGGATTGAAATTCGCCTACAGCGGCGGCAAGGATAGCGACTGCATAGTCGCCGCCTTCACGGGCGGCGTGGATTGAAATAAGAAGCCGTTGTGAATGCGGGTTTGTGCGAAGAAGTCGCCGCCTTCACGGGCGGCGTGGATTGAAATGCCGTTGAGTGTGAGTGAACCTTACCAAGGGTGTGGGAGTCGCCGCCTTCACGGGCGGCGTGGATTGAAATTCGGCAGGATGTTTTGTGCGGCTGTCGCGACGGAGTCGCCGCCTTCACGGGCGGCGTGGATTGAAATATTTAATCGTGCCTCCAATTTTGCTAAACGTTGTTCGTCGCCGCCTTCACGGGCGGCGTGGATTGAAATGACTCTGACCTCGCCGCTCCAAAATGCCGTGCGCGTCGCCGCCTTCACGGGCGGCGTGGATTGAAATTCGACGGGGCAGGCGATAACCTTGCCTTTTGCGGTCGCCGCCTTCACGGGCGGCGTGGATTGAAATGTGATGTTCAGAAGGTTTGTTGCCGCGTTATTGGTCGCCGCCTTCACGGGCGGCGTGGATTGAAATTGCGTAATTTGTACGATCGCTGTAACCATACCGGGTCGCCGCCTTCACGGGCGGCGTGGATTGAAATAACGTTTAGCGCGGTCAGGACTTGCACCGATGCGTCGCCGCCTTCACGGGCGGCGTGGATTGAAATCCGCTGCACCCGAGATAACAAGCGTCAAAGTTGGTCGCCGCCTTCACGGGCGGCGTGGATTGAAATATCGGCGCATTCTGCCCGAACGTCCCGAGTTTGCAGTCGCCGCCTTCACGGGCGGCGTGGATTGAAATCTCGCGCACTACAAAAGTATTGCCTGTAATAGTGGTCGCCGCCTTCACGGGCGGCGTGGATTGAAATACCGCGCTGCACGACAGTCATCAGCGCACCGTCGTCGCCGCCTTCACGGGCGGCGTGGATTGAAATGCCGTCGTGCATCAGGATGAGCTTACCGGCAGCGTCGCCGCCTTCACGGGCGGCGTGGATTGAAATGCCGTCGTGCATCAGGATGAGCTTACCGGCAGCGAGTCGCCGCCTTCACGGGCGGCGTGGATTGAAATCGAACAGCACAAAAACGGAGGTCATAATGACGGGTCGCCGCCTTCACGGGCGGCGTGGATTGAAATCTCGCCGTCCAGCAGCACATGACTTTCGCGGGTGGTCGCCGCCTTCACGGGCGGCGTGGATTGAAATGCAACCTCGCGGGCTTTGGTGTTGGCGGCGTTCCAGTCGCCGCCTTCACGGGCGGCGTGGATTGAAATCATGCACAGGGCGCATACCACACCGCCGTCGGCGGTCGCCGCCTTCACGGGCGGCGTGGATTGAAATAGCAGGGTATCGGCGCACTTGCCGGCATGGAGCGTCGCCGCCTTCACGGGCGGCGTGGATTGAAATTCCTGTCCCCTTGCGTCCGTCCATTTCGCCCACGTCGCCGCCTTCACGGGCGGCGTGGATTGAAATACCGCTGTCGGCGATTATAAGCGCAATGTACCGTCACTGCATTCGCAGGTGGTATGTATGCAGCGCTTTGCCTGTGTGATTTGCCTTCGCTCGGAATCTTCATTAATCAAAAACAGGGTTACTGCATTTTAGATGCAGCGACCCTGTTTTCGGAAAAAACTGTTATCGGCGAGCAGCGATACTCGACTGACAACGTATATAGACTATCACATATCGCGATGTTTGTCAAGAGTTTTCCGCTGAAAACTGCCGGGAGTGTTTTGCTGAACTGCTGCCCGGAGAATTGCAGACAATCCAAATATGACAGACTCGGCTCCCGGGCACAATTGCTTTCGCGCAAAAAGAGTGAATTCGACAATGATTTTTACGGAAGCTGCCTTAAGTTCGCATATAATAAAATAATGATGCTGTGCGCGCAGTATTACAAATACTGACGGAACCGGAGCACTGCAGCGCAGATCAAGGCTGCCGCTGTGCCGGCGAACAAATATAATGCTTAACATGGGGAAAAACCAAGCAAAGATTAACCATCGCAAGCAGGCGAACAAGCATGGCGGAAACGGGCATATAACTGAATTTGCCTTTTTAAAGCCGCCTGACAGCAGCTTCCGTTTTATCATCCGCAGCTTAAGAATCTCTTCATGCTATTTTTTCAGTAGATATATATAAATATCGACAGAATTTTCGGCTCAGCACATAAGCCCGAGAACTCCGTCCGCGCGTCGGGCTTGAACCGATTCATTTTCCTGCACTTGTTTTGCCATTTATAAAGGGTGGATACAATGTTTTTTCGGTTGATTCCGGATCGGAGCATTAAATCGGCTCTGAATTTTTGTGAAAAAACTGTTGACAAAAGCCGTCTACAGTGGTAGACTAAAAAAACAGTCTACAACAGTAGACAAAAATCGCGGAGGAGTCATTATGAAAGAAATTCCGAAAATACATGAAGGTGAATACCGTTTCTGCCTTATTCTATGGGAAAACGAACCGATATCCGCAGCGCAGCTTGCAAAGCTCTGCTTCGCGGAACTTGGATGGAAGCGAACAACGAGTTATACAGTGTTGAAGCGTCTTTGCGAGCGCGGTGTGCTGAAGAACGAGGACGGCGTTATAACTTCCATTATTTCGAAGGATGAAGCTCAGGCGTGTGAAATCGATGAGCTTGTTGAGAAGCGTTTTTCGGGTTCGCTGCCGGCATTTGTTGCAGCTTTCGCAAAACGCCGGGATATGTCGGAAAGGGAGTTGGACGAGGTTCAACGTATGATTGACAGCATTCGGAACGGAGGCGGAAAATGAGCGTGGGTGAAGTCTGCATTTCGGTTATCGATATGAGTATATTGGCAAGCATGATAATTGTTATCGTGCTTGTGCTCAGGTTGTTGTTCAAAAGAGCACCGGGATGGATTCGGGTGCTGCTTTGGGGTATTGTTGCATTGCGGTTAATTATTCCGACGACGATAGAAAGTCCGCTGAGCCTTGTTCCGGACAACTATCCTATAGAAAATTTCAGAGAAAAACTCTATGCTGACACTGTTGACAACACGGACGGGGGAGAGCCTCTCGTGATCCGCGGATCGGGTGGGGCGGAATCCGAACGGGAAGATGCTTCAAACGTGCCCTCCGATGCAGGAAAAACTGCCGAAAGCAGCGACACAGGTGAAGAAGCAAAAACGCCCGGTGCAGCGGGAACACAATCAAAGGAGAACGATTACGACACATCGCTGACAATTCCGCTCCTGCGAATTGATTTGCCCGATGATTACGAGATTGCATGTATTTGGCTTGCAGGTCTGATTGTCATGCTTGCATACATGGCAATAAGCCGCATAGGTTTGGGCAGGAAACTGCGTGAAGCCGTGCTGCTGCGCGATAATATTTATCAGAGCGACCGAGTTAATTCGGCGTTTGTGCTTGGATTTTTCAAGCCGCGTATATATGTTCCGTGCGGCATTGAAGAGCGTGAACTTGAAACCGTAATTGAACATGAGCGGGCGCATATACGCCGCCGTGATAATAAGTGGAAGCCGCTTGGCTTTGCTATCCTCGCGGTGCATTGGTTCAATCCTCTCGTTTGGCTGTCCTACGTGCTGTTTTGCCGCGATATTGAATTTGCCTGCGATGAAAAGGTTATAAAAAAGCTTGACAACGAACAGAGAGCGGACTATATGCAGGCATTGCTTTCGTGCAGCGTTAGTCGCAGTCGTTTCAATGCCTGTCCGCTTGCCTTCGGTGAAGTTGGTATTAAAGAACGCGTTAAGACCGTGATGAATTACCGAAAACCGTCGGTTTGGGTGATTCTTATTGCCGTGCTCGCCTGCGCAGCGCTTGCGGTGTGTTTTTTGACCTGCAAAAAGACAGGTGCGGAATTTGAAATGAGGGGCGATAATATCGCGGATATTGATCCCGACTATATTGTTTCCGAAATTCGAAAAGCGGAAAAGCTGAATCCCGATGCGGAGATCTACACCCGACCCGGAGGATTTTCATTGGACATGGATTCCGATTTTGAACTTTGGGACAATCAAACAATCGTTTTTTACTTCAAACGGCAGGATGGAATGTATCGCGAACAATTGCGGTTTTTCGGCGATTCGGATATGTTCTTCCTTCCGGGAGAAAGCCGTGTTGCCGCACCCGAAACGGTATATCTTCTTGAGGATTATCTCAACGCACTGAAGTACATGCCGAAGGACGAGATTCGCCGCATGTGTCCGAATGCGGATTTATACCTGATTGATTTTGTGGGCTTCAGTGAGGCTGAAGAGCTGAACCGAGTTATAACCTACAGCAAGGACGGAGTCACCAATCTCGGCGAAAAGCTTATTCATATCGTTATAGGACCAATGCATGGTTCGGATGAGGACGGTTATTCCGGCACCGGGGACGAAATGATTCATCTTTTTTACGGCACGGAAAGCGCGGCGGATCAGCACGGAGCAGCGGCAGAGCTATGGTTTGATGCATCCGGCGGCAGTACCCGTGTTGAGAAAAGCTTTTCGCAATTCCCCAATGCCGTTTTCAGCTGCACGGATTCGGCAGTTGAAGTTAATAACGGCAAAACGACCGTGCTGTACGGCGGACTGCCGGTCAGGGATGCTTATATCTGCGATATAAACGGTGACGGAAGCCCGGATTTTTGCTCAACGATCAACATCGGCTCCGGAATTGTTGACAGCCGCGTTATTATCTGTGATTATGCAAACGGTAAGATTTATGTAATTGAGGATAGGGGTAAGACCGATTACATGCTCCGAACGGATAATGCGGGTTTGCTGTGTTTGGACAGGTTCGATTATAACAGCGTAAACTTGATTTCATCTGAATACCTGACAATAAAGCCCGAATACCCCTGTCTGCCGCTCGGAGCGTTTAAAAACGGCTCATTCACTTGAGGCAACTGTTTAATCGTCCGAAGCTGCTTTTTCTGCCGCGTCGATGCATGTCGGTGCGGGGGGAGCATGACGGCGATGAGCACGGCAACGAAAGAAAAATTATATATATCCACTTCTGCCGTTTCTGCTGTTGACAAGCGGCAGAAGTTCTGTTATAATCGTATCGTTGCGAACGA
>ULSK01062885.1_pt1 | contig 59130 bp, 46 predicted proteins | sample 1956311 | NCBI WGS metagenome assembly ULSK01 (sample SAMEA4835706, study PRJEB28245) | human gut metagenome | biome: gut microbiome; material: fecal sample | place: Denmark | collected 2008 | reverse complement strand
TTCCCCTGCCATATTCTCGAAGAATAAGTTCCATTTAACAGATGGACAGAAATCTGTAACTGTTTTCGCATAAGCTCCAGCCTCAGATTTAGCAGCAGCAGCTTGTGGGTCTCCCATACTAATAGGTGATTCAGCAGCTACAAGATTCTTAAAGTTATCAGAGATTTGATAGATTTTATTATATACAAAATTCTTTGTAGCGGATAAAAGTTTATTTGGATTTATTTCTTTTAGATGTCTGGAGATATCAGTATCTAAATCCTTTATCATATTAGATATAAATATTCTAGCACTTTCTATATCTTCATTCCTTGATTTATCGTCAGGATTTTCTTTTATATAATTTAAATCATTAATTAAATTTGGATCATAATATAGCTGTACATTATCTTGTTTAAATCTATCTATCTTATTTAAGACATCTACAGCTAATTTTAATCTAGTATTATCCCCATCATATTCCCCATTTAGAATAGATTGTATTTCTGGAGTTATATTTATATAAGGTATTTCTGAATTTATTTCAGGAGTTATTGTATAATTTAAATCAGGATTTGGGAATGGTAATTGTTTTGAGAGTTCAAATGACTCTTCATTGTTGTAATTAAATAAAGATGACCATGCTTCATAGATTCCGTTATTATTTATTAAGGGCATTGTCATGTAGACTTTATCAATATCCGTTTGATCTTTATACTTTCATATAAAGACTGACTATATCATCACTCTAAAGTGCCTCTTACTTCGGATTATTTAATCCTACTCTACTAAGTTCTATTTAAATATTAAATAGCTTTTCGATAGTCGATGAACTCTTCTCTTATATAAGAGACTTAGCTGCGGATTACCCAATCTTAATACTTTTTACTATACTGAGGTAATTACTCTCACCATTTAAATATTACTATCTAAACTTAGTATATTAAGCTCTAAGGGATTTCCCGCAATTCAAGAGGTTTAATGACTACAATATAACCTATAGTCCGATCCTTGGCTGAGACTTATTATCTTATAACTGTTTATGTTATAATTCTATGATTTCATTTTGTTATATTCATAGTTTAGACTATATCTTCATGAATTACTCATGTTGGATGCTCGTGGGAGAGATTATTGTTAGGCTCACTCTCCTAGTCGTTGAACCTTCTAGATTCTTTTAACCTAAATCTAGCTCGGCTGCTGATTGTCCACTTCTGGAGTTCCCAGCAATTCTTCCAATTTTATATGACCCCTAAGTATTTAAGCCATATCTGATACAGATTAACATAAGCTTCATTACTTTCTGCATCAGAGAATCCTACTACATCCATTGTCATAATAGACTGAAATGCTTGTGCAGGAATACGATTCGCTGTTATTTTTAAACTCTCAATAAATGATCTATATATCTTCTTAGAATCTCTTTCGATTCTTCTATTTATATAATCATCATATTCATCTTTTATCTCTTCTATACTACTATTATTTATAGCTAATTCTTCTCCTAATCTCGAATCTGTCATATTTATATAATCTCTTAACTCTTTAATATTATCAGAATTAAAATTATACCATATTCCTATATAATCGTCAGAAGAATTAAATACATTAACTAAATTCCCTAAATTAGAAGGATCTACAACAATCACTTCTTGAACTATTCCATTACTAGTATCTTGATAAAAATGTAATCCAGATGTTTTATATATAGCCTCTCCATTCTCATTCAATCTCCACTCTTCTCCATCTATAACTTCTGTTAGTATTTCCATTGGAGTTAGAGAAGAGATATAATTTTCAGAACTAGGTTTATTTATAATAATTCTAGTATTATCTAAACTATTCTTTAGAAATTCTATATCATTAGGAAGAGGATCAGATTTAGCTTTATTATATGTTCTTAATAATTTCTGTCTAAAGTATTCTCCATCACTATTAATAATATTCGCAATATTATCTCCAGTTCGTAAACCAAATGTGGATTGATATACTTTAGATATTACGGCTTGAGCTCTTTTTATATTTAAATCATGTATTCTTACTCCTTGAAGTCCTTCTCCAAATTCTATTATATCATTATTATCTATAATAGTTTGATATTCCGGCATTCTAGGATCTAATAGCATAATATTTTCATCTAACAATCCAATGTATCTATTAACGAAATGCTGATGTACAAGAAGCTCTTCTTTGGATGCTTTAGATTCTCTTAATTTAAACATATCCTCTATTATAGGGTGGTCATAAATATTATATTTTTTATTTATACCATCAATACTCCAAGTAGCTCTAAAAGGTTGAAGTTCTTTTCTAATTCCTTTTAAATTAATTACTGTAGTATTTAAATTTCGATAATGTTTAAATTTATCATAGGTATTAATATCTACTTGTTCCCCAGTAGTAGGATCTAATATAATATCTCCAAATTCTATTAAATCAGTGGATATTTCTGGTGTTAAATTCCCACTTTCTAAATATCTATCCAAACTAGATTTAAGAATATTCCCATTTTCATCAATAATAGAATAATACCCAGCTGCATTGGCTATATGCATTAAATCCTCTTGGGAATAATATCCTTTTAAACTATTTCCATTAGAATCTAATAAGTTTTCAGATCCATCAAAGTAGTAATGTTTTATAGACCCATAAGAAGGAATCATCACAGCTCCCATTCCGGAGAAAGTTCTTTTAATACTATCAGAGTTCATTTTTGAAGCCAACATGGTTATAAAAGAACTATTTATGCTTCCAGAACTAAATGGAATTTTAAATTTTAAATCTCTAGCATTAAATAATTCATTATTTAAATTCTCCTCAAACTCTTTTGCAGCTTCCTCTAAATATCCAGTAAGTACTCCATCTCCAGAACTTCCTTCAAAGGCCTTAATAGTTGCTTTAGCAAGAAGTTTATATAATAATGTTTTATTAGCTTCTCCTAACTCTGTAAGAGTCTCTAGATTATTAGCCTGATTATGAGCTTCAAAATATTTCTTTAAAGTAGTATTTACTACAGAACCTAAAGCTCTATAAGCCGCATCAGCTAGATTTGACGTATATCCATTTGCTGCTAAAGTACTAATAATCTGAGTAGATTCAGTAACAGTGGATAAATCAGCATGATGGTCTGCATCCATTTGAATACCCATAAACTGTGTACCAACTCTACCATAAGATAGAGGAGTATTATCATACCTAGCACTAGAGGGATTTGTATTAAATGCACCAACTTTTATTGATGTTCCATTTGCTAAATAATGTATATCTGAATATTTAAGTGGTTGATATACATAATTTTGATCTAATATTACTTTTAATTTTCCCTGTTCATCTAATATATAACTAGAATCTTCTGGAATATTATTAAATGTAAAAGGAAGGTCTTGTTTAGATATGATAGTATTTAATAAATCTAAATTCCCATCAACAGCATCTAATAAATCTTTCTTAGTTATATAATATCCAGTTTTATTCATAAATTGTACTGTAGCATTTACAGAAGCTTCTCCCTTATCTCCAGAATTACTTAAATAAGAATCTAGAGGATTAGAGGTATTTAATGAATAAGAATACTCTCCCCCTAAAGCTTTCCATAATTTATAGTTACTATCTATTACTACAGTTCTTGTTATATTTTTGCTATCCAGAACATCTCCTCCATTTTTATTAACCTTTCTCTCTATAAGATTATAAGTATTATTTCCTAGAGACTCAAGATCTATTAATTTATAATATTCTCCAGTAGTAGTATTATAGTAATATAAATCTTCGGATATAATATCTCTAAGATGTCTTATATTACCATTAAAATCCCTCATTAAATTAATTACTGGAATATCCCATTTTTTATCAGTCATCTTCTGTAATAATTTAACCTTCTCCGGAGATTTTCTCATTCGGTAATTAGTTATGGAAAATATAGCACATTTCATTAATAACCCATTACCAAATTCTGGATCTACATTACATCCAAAATTCTTTCTATTATATCCTGCACTAGAGCTAAACATTGAATTATTCTCTAATACATTTTGAAATGGATTACATTCCATAGAGCCATCTAATACCTTTACATTATCAGTTTCTCCAGAAGGATTAAATACAGGAGCTTCTATATCTTTGATAATTGCTACATTTATAGTTGGAGTTGTTCCTTCTAATGCTTTTTGATAATAATTATGTATAGTAGCTTGCATAGCGACCATACGTTTATATTGAGCTAATAATCTATTTGCATGATCTCGGATAAAATACTCTGGATTTACAGTTCCATCAGAATTTAAATAATACACGCCTCTTAATTTAGATGGATGTGCATAAGGTTCTCCTACACTTACTTGAAGGAATTGGTTAGATAAGAATCCATCTAAAAAGAAATATTTTTCTAATATAGGATTTAATTTCCCATCTTTTTCTAATAACATCATTCCATCTCTGCCAATCCAATTTTTTAGAGAAGGAATATCTTTTAAGAATTTAAATACTTTGGTATCTACTTCAATGCCTTTAGATTTTAAATCCTTTTTAAATATCTCTTTTGATCTATTTATAAAATCCTTGTAATAAGAATCATCTGTAGTAGATACTTGATAGATATTAGCCATATTTTCTATAAATGGATTTAATCTAAATACACTATTACCTTTAGACATTTCCACTTTAGAATAATGAACTTCTTCTATAAATTTAAAATTGGGATCTTCTAAACTTAATTCTCTAGCTATTTGAGAGACTTCCTTCCATCTAGTAGATAGGAGATTATTTATTGCAATGATATTATTATTTATAGTCTCAGTTCTCTCTTTTTTATCCTTAATCTTAGGTATAGAATCTAATAAAGAAACTCCTAATCTTTCGCCTATTTTATAATAAGATTTAAATAAATTTGATAATAGATTAGTATAATAAATCTGTTGACTATTAAAATTCTCTACTTCAATCTGGGTGGCAGTTGCAGATTTAATATTTTTTCCATCAAATTTAATACCTTTAGATACTTTAATAAGAGACTGATTAGATTTATCTGCGTATCCAGTTGGAAGAAACTCTATATAATCAATCTGATCATCCATTAGATTTTTGAAATAATCTAATATTATAGATGATACTCCGTACTCAGAAACATTGAATTTATTCTTTTGTACTGTTGTACCATTTGGAGAAATAAATTCTGTTTTTAATCCAATTCCTTTTAAATATTCTGGGTTGTTATAAAATATATTAGATTCAAAAATGTTAGATATATTAGAATGTTTCCTGATATTATTCTGATAGTCTTTAGTGGTATATATAAACTCGTGTATATTTTTAACTAAATTCATTAATCCTATAGATGGTACATTATCCCCATCAGAGTTTTTATATGTACTCGGACTAGCTTCTCTATTTAATAAATTTATAGAACTAATTATTGCCTTAAATATACTTGATCTGTCTCCTTTAGAATTTAAATTAACCTTTAATCTTGGTCTAGTTTTATTTGATATAAAGAATTTATTAAAGGTAACATCCTTCATTGTTTTAAATTCTGGGAAGGATTTTTTTACTTTAGATTTAAATTCCTCTGGAGTAAGATTAGCTTTACTGGAATTATATTCCTTATATATAGAATCTAAAATATTGACTGTTCTAAGTGTTCTATATAACAATCCTAAAATATCTCCTTTTAAATTAGATTCAGCTTCTGATCTATATTGAGATTTTAATATAGAATATAATTGTCCGGAACTATTTATAAATGGAAGGTCTGTAGCTAATTGTAACAATTCTAATAACCTAAATCCATTCATAATAGGTTCTGATAAAGTCTTACCATTTATAATCGTACTAACCTGTTCTGGATTTGGAATTATAATACTATCTAATAATTCTTTATTTAAATCCTTTCCAGTTATAGCATCTTCGTTAGCAGTATTTAAATGATCATTAATAAATAATGTTCTAGATCCGATAGTAATAGAAATAGAATCATCTAAAACTTTAACTTTAAATTTATTCCACAGTACATTTAAAATAGTATTATCATAATCCCCATTTCTAGCTATAGAATCAACATATTCTGTTAAATTCCTTTCTTGTCTAAATAAAGAGGATTCGTAAGTTAGATTTGAGAATGTATTTACTTCATACTCTCTACTTTCTGGATTATATTCATAGGATATATATTCCGATCCATCCTGTTTATTCATATAAGCTAAAATATCTAAGAAATAGTTGAAACTTAAGTTTTCCTGGTTATCTTTAATTATATTATATAACGATTTAGCCTCAGGAGTAGAATCAAAGATATATTTATATATAGATAATAGTGCTTTCTTAGTATCTAAATTGAAGTCTGTATTCTTTTTAAACTTATTTACCTTCGCAAGATCGGTCTTTCCATCTGTAACAAATAAAGAATTAAAAAATTCCGTATAAGCTACTGTGGGATTTAATTTACCTAACTTTAATGAATTATATTTATTAGAAGATTTAATAATTGGATCTCCGATTCTAGATATAGCGTTATTAAATTCATTAACTGTCATATAAGATATTCCATCCCATTTTCCATCAGAATCTAATAAAGGAATATTTTGTATAATAGCTTTGGTTAGACTAGTAGTCTCTCTAGTTATATCAGAATCTTCATTAACTCTAAAATGTTGTCTTAATGCATTTTTAGTATATGGGAGATATTTAATTTCATTTCTATTAGTAGATTTAATTCCTAATTTAAATGGATCTATTGAAATTAATCCATCTGTTAATAACACTATTAAATTATCAAAATTCTCTAAAGTTACTAAAGCATTATATGCATTTAAATAATCTAGATTAGATTTAGATAATGGGGTATATAAAATATTATTAATTGAATTTAACTTTGATGTAGGGTTATGTTGGTTATAATATTCATTTAATCTGGATATAATATTAGTAAATTCTGTAATATTAAAAGATCCATCCTGATTATATAATGGAATAATATCTTTTTCTCCTAAAAATTCTGTTATATAGTTAAATAATGTTTGTTTATACTCTGCAATATTATTATTTAATTCAGAATATGTTTGAACAATTTTTCCAGAATCTAAATTTAAAAAGGAGTTTTTAAATATTTCTCGCTTAAATGTAGAAACAAATCTATTATATAGACTATTATTATTCTGAAACTTTGTGATTAAATCCCTACTAGTCTTTATTTCTTCATTATAAGTAACATTTTTTCTACTTCTATTTAATTGTTCTATATATTCCTTCGTAGCTAAATCCCTATCTTCCTCAGTTATAGATTCATCTTCTGTTGTAGTCTTTACTTCATTCTCTAATGTAGTTACTAAAGGATCTGGATTTTTATATTCCTCCGGAGGTAAAGTTTTTTCTACATCTTTAGTTAAAATCTTATCTAAGGAATTATTAAGTATTGTATTTAATTCCGTATTATAAGAAAATAATCTTATATATTCCTTTATTGCATCTACTAAATTTTCATCGGAATCAATGATAAAATCTTTTTGCAGAGAATTTTTAATATTCTGAAACTGTTGATCTGAAATAGTATCTCCCTGAAAATTAATCCAGGGAGATAGATTTATTAAAAATTCTGGGCTTCTTGTGTTTGAATCAAAAAATTTACAAGCCATGTTTAACAAATATTATATTTACTTCTTATCTTATTTATATCAGATAGTATCGTTTGTATATTCATATTAGATAGAATTAAATTTACTGTATCAGGAGTGATTTCAGATTTAGTTATATAATCCACTAGTAAGTTATTGCTATCATAAGTTAATAACACTTTTGTTATATTTCTTAATATTTCTAAATCTTTAGGATCTGATACTACATCAAACATTTTTCCAAATGCTTGTGACAAAGATATATCATTTCCCTCAGAAATACCATCATTTTGTTTAATATTTTCTGTAGGTCTTGAATACACCTTTATTTCGTTATTTTTATATTCTATATAATCTATTTCCGAGATTTCATCTAATTTTATAGATTGAGTCTTTAATATAGCATTTACAGTATCGATAGTAGAATCTATATTACTTTTAACATCTTTATCCATTGAATCTGTTACAGTTGCTAAAGAGATATTATTAATAAGTAAATGGTTTAGCTCTATATTAGGAGTTGACAATTTATTTTTTATATTATTATATAATTCCTCTCTATAAACTTCTTTATTCTGTAGTTTTTCTATATCCTTATTAGATACCTCTCTATTATTCTCTACTCTTGCAATTCCGAAAGTATTTGGGGAGGCTAAATCTCTGGATGGTTGGAATACGAATTGTGGGGTTTGAATATCTCTATCTATATAATACTGCCCCTCAGGAATTCTTGCTTCGTAAAAATATTCTCCTCCAGTATAATCGGTTTTCTTATCTGTTAATTCATAAACTGGAAATGGAAAAATTCCATTTTTAAATAATGGATTATAATTAGGAGCTTCTACAGAATTAATACTTCCATCAGGCTGTTTATAATTTCTTCTTCCCAACATAGCAAATTCCATAAAATCAATTATATCTAAATCAGTAATTCCATCTTCTCTATTCCAATCCTGAAATATTCCACCATTCTCTTCATTTATAATTGGAGAAGAAACTAATAATTCAGGATGTAACCTTTGATTTATCTTAAATTCTATAATTTTATTTATAAATTTAAGTACATCATTTCCGTTAATAGTAGAAGAATAATTTTCCATCTTTTTTATCTCTTCCGGAGTAGTTTCCATATGTAATCTCTCCATTATTCTTAGGATATGAGGTAATCCAAATTTAACTTTAGAACTAGGAAGATCAAATGGATTTTCTGCATTTCCTTCTTTAGCAGAGAGTGCTGATAGAGAATTAAGTAACTTTTCAGCAATTTTTATATGCTTAGATTCCGGCTTTCCAGTAGTTTTTAGGTAATTGTAATAATTATATATAGACAGTAATGTATCAAATCCTATAAAATCTCCAAAATAAGATTTATAAAATTTACCGTTATATTTAGCTACTCCAGAGTTCTTCTTATACGAATTTATAAATTCTCTATATTTAGATATAAAGGATTGGAATGTTTGTCCTTCTGGATTTAAAATAATCATTCTAATTTTATCTCTTCTGTCTGAATCATTATCATATTTTCCATTCATTTGGTTTATATAATAATCTCCATATTGATCTTCTGAGATAATATTATCATTCTCATCAAATATATACTTACTGTGTGTAGCAAATACTACTGCTTTACCTTTAATATTATTCTTATTTATTTCAGCATTTAATCTTTCTGATTTAGATTTTAATGTATTCTCTAATCTAGATTTTTGAGTATTATCTGCTTTATTATACTCTTCTAAGGTTTCATAATAATCATTATATAAGGTATTTAATCTTTCATTACGTTGAATTAATAACTCATTCCGATTAGACTTACCGTATCTAGTATTAGTAACTATATAAGGTTTAGAAAAATAAATTCCTCTAAACTCTGCCTCTTTAGATTCAAATGGAACATGTGCAAATTTTTTCTTATCTGACCCTTTGTATATTATACTGTTAGTTATTCTTTCTAATTCAAAATCTTCTCTAAGTTGAAAATATTTATTTGCTTTTCCATTTTTTCCTAAAGCAAAGCTGTTCATTATCTGTCCATAGAATTTTTGATATTCTATAAACCATGCTTTGGAGGCTTTTTGTTCCGGAGTGTCGGAATCTTTAATTTTAAAAGATTCATTATTAATATTAGGTAATTCTACTATATAAAGTTCTACAGTATTTTCTTCCGTCGAAGAATTTAATATAGGAATTTCATATATAATTCTAATAACAGAATCCTCCTTTTCTGTGGATTTATTATAGTACTTAGTTGCTTTTAATACAAATTTTCCATTAGACAAATCTAAAGTTCCTGTATTTCCAGAGATATCATTGAATAAGTTTGATAAATCTTGTTCGATATTATAATCTTTAAATAATTTATCTCTTCTAGATTTACCATAATTATATAATATACTCTTTACTTCTAATAATTTCTCATCAACTCTTTCAAACTGTGTAGGATTTAAACCTTCTACTTCCCCATTAAAAAACGCTCTATGTTCTGTGTTTGGATCGAGTCTTAAAACTATAGCAGAGTCTTTAATACTGTAAGTAGTAACGTCTCCATTAACTTCTGTTTTTGGTTTAATCCTTGTTCTGTATGAGTAACATATAAAACTATCCGGAGAATGTTTTTCCACTTTAGATTCTACTCTTTCTAACTGTTGAATTTCCCTAGTAGCTTCCGGAGAATCACTAAATGCAGCATCTAAAACTTTTCCTAGTTCTACATTAGGTTGTGAAGTGGAATTAGAGGTAGTAGAAGATTCTTGCTTCTGAGGTTCTATAGTTTTATTTTCTAAGGATGCATTAAGAGCTTTTAACCTTAATTCGGAGAAGGATTTAGCAGATTCACTATTTAATATAGAAGATTGAGTATAACTAATTCTCTCCGATCCTTTAGTGAGTTTAGTAGTTAATCCATTATTTATAATTATAGTTCCCTCTTTAGATCTAGTTATAGCAGTATATAAATCTCTAGTGGCCTTTTCTATTAATTCCCCATTAAACCCAAAATTAAACTTCTTATCTACTATAAAATATTTAGCCTCAGAACCCTGAACCTCTTCTAGTTTGAATTTTCTTACTTTCCCAGGATTTTTCTCTATATAAGCATCAATTAGTTTATATGTATCAGAATTTACATTATCATATATAAATCCCACAGGTTCCTCTGAATCCCGAACTAATTTATCTATATCTGAGGTAGATATAGATCCAACAATTTTTTCTCCACAAAGTTTTACATCATCTTCATAATATTTTAAACTGGGAACATTTTCATAATTAGATAGAGCTATTTTTATTCCTTCCTCTAGATTAAATTCTCCAGTAGTGTAATAATTATTTACATCACGAACCCTTTCTGTTAATACTCTTATAGCATCTGCATTATCCTTTTTATGGATATTAGTAATTCTTAGAGATGTAGCTAAAGTAGGTGTATATATTAAATTAGTATCTACATCTATCCCTAAGTATGCTCCATCATTTCCTGCGTAGCCAGATTGTAATAAGTCCCCAGAAGTGATTAGTATTTTATCATTCTGTTGAGCCCATGCCGATAATAATTCTAATTCGAATTTAGATAATTGAGTAACTTCATCAATAAATATCAATCGTTGGTCTTGAAATACACCAGATTTAAAATTAGAGGTAGTTAGATATTTAGGATTTATTCTAATAACCAATTCTTTGTCTTGAGTCTCTAATACATCTATAATTCTATCACTTTCTGGAATGGATTTAAATTTAGGATCATTAAATTGTTTTTTAGCTTTTTCTACTATTTCTGGAGATACTAAGATGGAATTTAATAACATATCTGTAGTGATTGCAATTAAATTCTTATCTTTAATAGTATCATTTATAGTATTTAATCCTTCTGTTTCAGAATAAGATTCCCCGGTAATTGAATTTAATAAATTAACTGTTTGTTGTATTTTAGGCCCAGATATAACAGCACCTTGTTCTCCTAATAATTTAGTAGCTAATTTAAATACTAAAGAATCTACACCAGTAGTCTTGCCAACTCCAGGAGCTCCATTTATAAATATCACATTCTGGAGTCTAGATACGAAATTCTTATACTTATCTCTAGATGCTTGATTGGTGATACTATTTTCAAATTCCTTAGTTAACTCTGTGGAGTTATTCATGAAGTTTATATCTACAATACAAGCCAATGCAACTCTAGCTGCATATTCTTGAGAGAATATAGGAATTATAAGTTGTTTATTTGATCCTAAAGATTCATTTACTATATCTTTTAAGGCATCGTTAAATGTAGATGCTTTTGTAGTTAATATAGTATGATAATATATAAATAAATCTGAAGGAGACATTTCCGTTATTTCAGAATTTAAAGAAGGAGGATTATTATATGCTTCTTTCATTAATTTAGAATAATCATAACCCTGAAATAATTTAGATATCAAATGTTCCTTAGATACTGTATTATCTTTAGATAATTTAGCAGCATTATCATAAATTCTATCCTCAACTTCTAAAATTAGTTTTTCTAATGAAATATATTCCTCATCAGTTAAATCCGAGCTATTTAAATTATCTAAATTATAATTAGATAGTATATCATCTACTCCATCAAATAATTCTGGAGCTTTATTTCTAAATAATTTATCTTGATAATTTTTTATAAGAGCTTGTCTAGTTCTTATAGCTGTAAGTTTATGTTCTTTAAGTTTGTTACCCTTATTTTGTTCAGATAGTTTTTTATAAAATCCTAGTTTATTTTTTATTCTCTCTAATTCTTGTATAACTTCAAATGCAGAATTAGATTCTATTTCCGGAAGCTTTTCCGATACTCCTAATTTTTCTCTTACATAATTTAAAGTGGAATTAAATCCATATCCCCCATTTTCAATAGTAGAGGATTGCATTGAAGATACTACTGATTGCAAGGCATTAATTACATTTATTGCAGTATCAAGTTGCTCGGATTTAACTTTCCCTTGTAAAACATAGTCAGAGAGTGTGTTAGTAGATTTAAGTAAATCACTTTCATTAGATAATAATTCGAAGATATTTATACTTCCAGCGGATTCATCTATATTTAAATATATATTAGATAATAAAATATTTAAAGGATTCTCTACTAATTGAGAAGAATCTACAGAAGCTTCTGATAAAATATTTATCTCAGATAAAGAAGATTTTGTTTTAGATTTATTTGAATCATTTATACTATCTATAATAATTCTCTTCTCTACATCATTTAAAGTAGAGGTCTTTAATAAACTAGCTACTTCAAACCAATCTTTTACACTCTTTAACTCTTCTGATATTCGTAATACTTCTTCTAAATTAACTACTCCAATTTCCTCAAATCCTTCTTTTAAAGCTAATTGGAAATCCGGAGATTGGGATTTTATATTTTGTAAATCATAATTAACTAATTCTCCAAGACTTTCATCTACATAAGATAGAAGATTAGATACATAAGAAGAATAATCTAATTCTATTTTATTATCTGATTTTAAATATGTCTTTATATAAGAATATAAATCTTTAGTTAATTGTACTCCCTCATTCTTAGCACTTTCAATTAAATTCATCATTGATCTAGTTCTAAGTTGGGGAATTAAATTAAATTGTAATAATCCAGATAAATTAATAAGAATCTTTCTAATATTAGATACTGTTTCTTCCGGAGAGTTTAAACCAGAGAGATTTAAATTATTTTGTATATAAGATCTAAGTATGGGATTAGAAACATTTGTATTTAAAAATTCTCCTAAAGATTCTTTTATTACTAAGTTTTTATCTAAAGTAGGATCCACCTTTAACTTATCTATAATAGAATCAGATAAAGAATCTATTTTTTGGTCTATATTAAATATTGAATCAAATATATCAGATATAAATTCTCCGGAATTTTTATATGTAGAAAGAATACCGCTTACATCAATTCCCGATCCATCCTGATTTATTGAATTGAAGAAATTCTTAATTACATTTTGAGTATTTAAATCCGATAAATCTATATTTCTATATTCGAATATATAATCTACTCCCCTCTCTACTGGAACTCCCAATTCAATACCTAATTTTCTAGCTAAATCAAAATTACGTTTTGCATCCTCGTCGAGATTAAATAAAGCTTCTTCATCTATTTCAGATAAATACCCTTTTATTTTATTTAATAAAGAGATTTTAGATACTACATTTAAAATATCCCCTCCATACTTTTCGGAAAGAGATGTAAATATTTTATAGGCTTTATCAAATTTCTCGTTATTATCTTCTCTATAGGCTTTATATCTTACCTTAATTTCTTCTCTTTCCGACTCAGATAATGATCCATAAGATTTTCCTAAGACATTTTCTGTGTATGTATAAATATCGGAAGAATATATTTTATTAGATATCTCACTTATATTAAATAATGCTCTTTTTAAATATTCTTCTGATTTTCCTCCTTGTAATAATACCTCCTTTTCTGCTCTCTTTTGTTGGAGTTCTTGATCTATAATATTTAATCTACCCTCCAATTCAGCCTTATTAGGAATTTCTTTATTAGGAGCATTTAATTGATTCTCAATATCTTTTTTCTCTAAAAGTAAGTTTCCTATTTCTTTACCTAATTGATTATAATCTTTGATAATATCTAATCTACCATCAAATTTAATAAGATCCTCTACTCGTTTATCTCTTAAAGCGGATAAGGATATTAGTTCTTCATCACTAAGACGTAGATTTTCTTCATTAATAATTGCGTCCCATTGATTTATTAGTTGCAATGATAGATCTATTACTGCATCATTTTGAGAGATATCTCCAGATTCTACAGGAGAATAATTTATATTCTCTCCTTCTATCGTTCTATTAGTAGCAGAAAGATTCTTTGGAGCTACACCTTGTTGTCTTAATCTCTCTAATTCCGAAATTAATTTAGATTTGCCTCCATTTCGCAGTATATAAAAGATATTATCAGTAGCCTGATCAGGAATTCTTTTATTTATATCAGATAAGTTATTAGCAGCTTTAAATATAGCTCCACCAATAGCACCTCCAAATCCGGCCATTAAATACCTCTCTAATGGATTAGATGCTAAAAAGTCAAAAGAAGCATCTTTTTGTGTACCAGTTATTCCAGTAAATACATCTGTAATAGCTTTAGACATATCCATAATAGCTTCCTCTGACATTTCCTCAATTCCTTCGGCCACTGCATTACTAGCTATTCCAGAATTAGATATGATATTATCTATAGGTTCTTTTACTTTTTTAAATGTATTTATAGCTTTTCTTAACACAGAATTAAATGCCGCCTTATCTGTGGTATTGTTAGCTGTGTAATGTAATAATTCCCTATTTTCTTCAATAAATTTCTTTCCGGCATTTCGAATGATAGCTCTTTCACTATCAAACCCTAAACCTTCTAAAGCTTTCTGTCCTATCTCTGTAGATTGTATCATCCAAGTAGTAGCACCCATAGCTAATCCAGCAGTTAGAGCTGCGGTTCTTCTATCATATCCAGCATCTAGAGCATCATTATATACATCCATAGTAGAAGTTCCTGACATATAAAAATTAGCCATGAATCTACCTAAGAAATTATTTCTTATATTCGCTTTATTTATAGCATTTATAACTGCTGGATCTGAATAGGTAATAGTATTATATAATCCCCTATTTTGAATTATACTACCGTCAGAGATAGCTTTTACTACCTCATCTCCATATTTAGCTTTTATAGCTTTTAAAGCAGCTCTTTCAGAATTTCCTATACCAAGCCAATTAGGGATTTGGGCTAATAATCTCTGTTGGAATAATTGGGAGCCTATATCAGATACTAACCTTCCAAAATTTTCAAAAGTTAATAATTTCTCTTGAGACTTATCTGATACACTAGTATTAAATTGGTTTGCCTTAGCTTCTATAGTATTTAATATTCCAAAATTAGGATTTGGATTATTACTAATAGCCCCATCCAGCATTTTATATAAAGTAATCCCTAACTTAGTACCTTCCCTAAGAACTAAAGCTCCGGCATATGCTTGACCTACATAAGGGATAAATAGAGGAGCTATACTAGCTACAGTTTGTGCTATAGTAGATCCAATGCTTGATTCTTCTCCATCATTATCAAAAAAATCAAATTTATTCCATGTAGAATTTTCTCTAGTAATTACATCAAATGCACTTAATACCTGTTTACCATGAACTTCTCGATTCCCAAGAGTTTCATAATAAGGCATTCCAGTCTCATCTAGTTTTATCTCTCCTTTTTTATGTTGTATTAATCTCCCAGTTTCTGGATCAGTCTCTTGAACATCTTTATCATACTGAGCCAGAACTATAGGAGTTTTAGTTACTGTTCCCCAAAATCCTAGATCTTCTGGAGTTAAATCCATCCATCTGTTATTCTCAGTATCAAAGATTTTATTCTGTTGAGCCATTTCTCTAGTAGACATACTAGTCATTTCTGTACCTAGTATAGTATTTAATCCAGTACTCTGAATAAAGGGATTTTTAGTCTTTATTATATCTAAGGAAATGTCTTGTACAGGAGAAAGTTGAGATTTAAAAGGAGACATTATATCATACTGCACCTTAGGAAGATCTTCTTCTGTGAATTGTCCTATAGATAGGGTATTATATGAAGATAATGCTTTATCATAAAATGTATTAAATGCGTTATCATCAAACTTTCCATCTGGCGAAGTAAATGCTTGAATGATCTTTTCATTTTGTTTATATTCATCCTTTGACTTCAATTCTATATCATTAGGAGTAATTCCATTTTGTAAGAAGTCTATATAAGTTTTATCTTGGTTTGAGTAATATAACCCAAACCAATCTTTTTTCTCTAAATTATCCATATTATTTAAATGCCTCTGGATTCAATCCTCCAGTTCTTTGTGTAATTTGATTAGTATTTCTTATCACATTCTCATAACCTAAATTAGATTTAGCTGTTTGTGGAGCTGTTTTTCCTGTAAATAAAACTGACATCAATTCATCTTGTACAGGTAAGAATATAGAGGATTTATATATATCATCGTCAGGCCTATACCAATGTTCTGGAGGTACATATCCATTAGCTCTTAATAATTTATTTTCTAAATTAGATCTAACTCTAGAATACATATCTCTAGCCTTATCCTCTGAATTATTATCTAATCTCTTAGTAATTGTATTTAATTGAGTCTCTTCCGCTACCTCTTCCGGAATTAAAGATGGGATAACCATAAATTGATGCATATAAGATAATTGACTTTGTGCAGGTTCTCCATTTCTAAGTATCAAATGATCAACATTATGTGCTCTATATACGTTTAATTTCTGATCCTCTGTAACTGTTGGACCTATAGCGGAGATTTCATTATCAGCATCTTCCAAACGTTTTAATGCTTTTAAATCTACTACTTTAGATCCTGTTTTGGGATCGGTTACATATGGTAACCATGTCATTGCTATTCTATCTCCTTCATATAGCACTTTACTTAAATCATTAGGATTTAAAGTAATTCCAGTTCCAACAGAAGCTCCAGAAATATCTACTAAAGAACCCAATCCCCCATCTGTGATTATATCAGATAAGTAATTCTCATTTAATACTTCTCCTTTAGATCCTATTAGGGGTCGTATACTAGCCTTAGCATCAAAAGAGTATTTATTCCCTACATTTATAGTATATTTTTGATTTTTGGGATCAGATACATAACTCATTAAAGGATTAATATCAGTCATTCCTCCTGAACCCCCCGATCCACTTCCAGATTTACCTTCTATAGCTTCATCTTTTAAAGATTGAGAATAGGAATGATCTGTTCCGAATATAAGAATATTTTTAATACTCTCTATTGCGTTTTCTCTAGGATCTCCAGTATTATTAATAGCAGCTCTTGCTATTAAAGTATTTCTAGATTGTTGATCTAAGTTATTCCATATATAATTTAACGCAAGATTAGCATTCTTCCTTTGTGTAGAAACTTCCTCAGTTAATTTAAAAGTTCCATCTGGAGCAGTATTTAACTTCTCACTTACAATAGCTTGTAATCCTCTCTCTAATTGTGTTGCTCTAGCTTTATCAAAATAATAATCGGAAGATTGTTTTTCTACTCCTATAGATTTAACAATATCCTCTATTCTTTTACTTATATCATTTATATTTAAGCTTCCAGCAACAGTTTGTGATAAACTATTATCAAATATATAAGCTCTACTATTATTTCTTAAAGTTAAAAGATCATTATTAGTTAGTATCCTATATCCTTCTCTATCTTCTGAATACTGATCTGGAGTAATCATTACAAGTTCTCCATTAGTATTTTGTGCAAATAAATTCCCGGAATAATCAACTGCTGCTTCTGAAAGGGTTCCTTTAGATAAAGCATGTTCCTTTGCTTGATCAAATATCTGTTTATTATTTTGAATCTCATTTAATCTAGATACTAATCCCGTATATTGTCTAACACTAATAGGCTGTCCCAGAAGGTCTGTATCAGCAAAAATATTCCCAATCTGTTCTGAGAAGTAATTAACTTCATTAGTTAAGCCTTTACCAACCATTTGTCCAATTATATCCTTTAACTGCTTTTGGGAATTATCAATCTTAGTATCTCCAGATTTTGCGGAAGAGCTTGTTATATTTGATGTTCTCTCTTCCCTTCCAATAGATTGAAAGAAGGGGGAATACCCAACCCAAGGGGCTAGTTGTCCTCCTTCTTGAAATTTTTTAATATTTAACTTCATATTATTTCTTAATTATTCCTCCAAATCTAAGTACTTTAGGATATTGTCCAGAAAGTCCTAGCCTCTGTAAATCTATGTTTCTCTTTAATCCCTTAAGTTGTAATTCTTTCTGGGCATTAACAATACTTTTATATTCTGGATCTAAGAATAGTTTTGTAGGATCTTTTTTATATTCTTCCTTTTGATACAAAGCGTCTAATCTTCTTTGTAGATCGGCAGATGTAATAGAATCTGTTGCGGACTGTCTTGAGTTTTTATATTGCGAATCTAATATCTGTTCATTTACTTTTCTAGAGTTATTAGTATTTACATACTGTTTTGTTTGTTCTGTTACATCGTGTAAAAAGGTATCCCAGATATTAGAATTTTGCCCTATTTTTTGAGCTTTTAAATTAGTTAATGTATTTAAATATTCAGCCATTGCTAATTTATTTTTATTAGCAACCTCTTCACGTCTAGCTAAATTATTAGCATTTACTTGGAAAGCTTTTTCCCTAGACTGCTGTAAAGCTTGTTCATTAGCTAAATCTCCTTGTAATCTTGTTTCTGCTGCACTCTTAGCTACCTCTAAATTGTAAGCTAGCTGTCTATTTGCATCTGAGGTTAAAGGGGTTCTAGTTAACCCTTCTAAATTAGATGCTTGTTTATAATAAGCCTGTCTAACTCCTTCATTTCCTTGTATAGAGTAATTTAAATCAGTAGGAGTATTTAATAAAGCAGGTCGTAATCCTTCTTTGAGAGTTTTATAAATTTTATTATTAGCTCTAGTTCGTTCTACAGCAGATGCTAAAGAAGAAATCATTGATAGTGGAACTGGATTCGAAGAAGATTTAATTGGAAGATGCTTCTGAGATTCGGAAGATTGAAATTCTGGGGAATTGGATGTATTTAAAGAAGATACATTCATTGGTTTTAAATTAAAATTAAATTTATTAGTATTTAAAATCCCTGCATCAATCGTCTTATTTCTGAAAGGACTCTTTCCAACTACAACAGCTTCTTCTAACATATAAGAAGGTACAATTCCTCCATCTTGATATTTAATAATTCCCCCTCTCTTAAACTCTTTAACTTTTTTGTTAGCTTCAATCCACTCCTTAGAACCTAATTCGTATTTATCCCTTTCCTTAAGAAGTTTATTTCTAATAAGGAAATAATCTAAAGTACCTCCATTTTTATGTTTTTTAGGTAATCTATCTCCTGTATCTTTACTCTTTTTCTTAGCTACTGGTTTTTTCTTAGAAGAATGCTTTGATGCGGCTTGATACTCTTGATCATTTAGACGCTTTCTTAAAGCAAGATCTTCTTCATTTTTAATTAAAAGATTTAATATTTTCTCTTCATTTAAATTATTAACTATTCCGTCTTCTCCAGAAACTACCTTAGATAATTTTTTATTTTCCTCTTTATATCCTAATTCATTACGTCTCTTGGTTTCCTGACCTTTTAAATATGCTAATTGCTTTCTCCTCTTTGCATCTTCTAACTTTTGTTTATTTGCAGCTATTATTGCTTTTCCCTCATCACTTTCTCTAAATTTTCTATCATTAGCTTTTCTTATATCAGATTTAGTTATCCTAGTAGCTTTTCCAGAAGGTTCTACTAAAGGTCTAGTTGTGCCAAAAGGAGTTGATTGCATAGATTCTAATAGAGTACTATTTAATGTAGCATCATTAGCTCCTTTCGTAGGATTTACAACTCTATGTATTAACTTCTCCTTCTCCTCAAGTATCTCTGATCTTGGTGCTCTTACATTAGTAAGTTTTCCGGGGACTTTTTCAGTTAAAGGTCCATGATAAACTACAGTAGGAGCTCCAGAAATTTGTCCGAGATAAATATTATTATTTTCTAGCTGCTTTTGTATATTACCACGTCTATAATAAGCCTGTTCTGCTACTAATCCTTTTTGAAATGCTGAAAGTTTATTATTTTTAATTTTATCTAAAGTCTCTGGAGTTAACTCTCTTCCAGTTACTTTAGTTTCTTTTACTTTACCTCTACCACGTGTAAGAGGATTGTACCATTTTCCTGTGGGAAGTTTTATATCCTTTAAATCCTCATCAGTGAGATTTTTATTCTGCTCTTTTAATTTAGTTCTAACTGCGGTTATTTTATCCTCAGTAGACATTTTATTAAATCCTTCTACTTCATTATTCTTAAATAACACATTCTCAGTTTTCCCATTAACTGTAACTTTTAGAGACTTAGATAATTCTTCCGCACCAGCTTTTTGGGTATATAATTTCTTTCCTGCGATATTTCTCCCAATACCTGTTACAGCATTTAATCCATTAGCTAATAACCTCCAATCATTTATAGTTAATTCTTCTCCAGATACTACTTTACCTAGAGCCACAGCAGAAGTTCCTAATCCCATTGCAGTAAATGCTTTCCGTAAAAATGGGGCTGCTGCTTTTATAGCTTTAGTTACTTTAGCTCCTTTAGCTATAGTTCCTAAGCCTGGGATTAGTGTTGCAGCATCCATACCAAGATTTAATATTAAATTCCCTGTATCACTCCAAGACCAATCATTGTCACGTTTATAATCAGCAATTGCAGTGGAAATGGTAGATCCTAATCCTGTTGCAGCTCCTACAGCATTTCCCACTCCCAATGCAGCAGTAGAAGCTAAACCAGCTACATCTAATGCCAATGCTGTTAAATCTGCTTTATCTGCTGCACTTAATGATTCACCAGAGAATACGTCTGACATAGAAGCAGATTGTTTATCTTGTAAATCTGAGGAGATTGAATTTCTTAGCACTCCACCTTCTTGGTGTTTAACTACATCTGAATTAGTAGAAGAATTTAATCCTCTAATCAAACTTAATGTAGGATTATATACATTATACCCGATATTAGACCCTGCATTAAGTGGAGTTCTATTTAATCCAAGATGCGAATTAAAACCGTATTTAGTATATAAATCAGCTAAGAATTTACTATTTAAAATCAAATCTCTTCCTTCAACCGGATTAACATTAAGTTTATTTAAATTAATAGAAGAAATTCCAGGATAATTTGATGTTGGACTAAATTGTAAATATCCCTGATTATATTTAAATTCTCCAGGAATTATATCTCCAGTCTTTTTATTAATAGCATAAATACTTTTAGATTTATACGGTCTCCCAGTATTTAAATAACTCTCCACATTCTGAGGATTATTTATACCAACAAATTCATAATCTTCTGCTGCTTGATTATCTCCTATATAAGGATTGAAATAATCAATTCCATATTCCTCTTCTTCTGGAAGATTTAATAATTTAGCTAATTTATAATATGCATTATAACTCTGTCCTTTATCCCAATCTTTTTTATATTTAATATTCTCAGCATTCTTTCTCCAACTATATACCTCTGGATTATATATATCATTTAAATATTTAACATTACTACTTACATAATCCTTAATCTTCTCATAAGGTATATAATCAGTATCATACCATCCAGATTTTAACATATATGTAGCTGGATTAGATTCAAATGGAAAATGCCCTCTTAATCCTATAAGATTACCAGAAGGATCTATTTCTCTCAATCCTTCTTTAGTAACTACTATATTTTTCCCATTGAAGTTATATTTTAAAGGAGCATTTTCTGGTAAATTGTTTACTTTTCTTATTTCATCTTCTTCTTTTTTAATCTCGTCCGGAGATTTACTTGATCCTTGTGTGGTAGGAGTTTCCTGATCGGAGCTTCCAAAGATATATTTCCAGATATAATCCCCAAATCTTTGGTTATTTTTTTGCTCTTCCCAATCAAACTCAGAATTAGGATTTCCGTCTCTACCTTGTGATAAATCTTCTATAAATTGATCGTATTCTTGTATAGATTTAAAAGGAAGATTTTCATATCCTTTAAATGGAGTTTTATCTTCTGATGATAAATATTCATAGAATCTTCCTCTATTACTTTCTAAAGCCTTAATTACATCATCAATCCTTTCTGAGGTAGTTTTTCTATTATATACTTCTTGATTTATTTTTCCTCCCCATACAGAATTAATTAATTCTCTAGGATTCCATGATACATCTATTTTATCAGGTTCTTGTAGAGTATTAGAATATTCAGTAAGATTTAAAAAATTATTATCTATAGCTTTAGCTAGATAATCACTACTATACTTATCACCTAAATTAAATCCTTCTGAATTAGTATATTTAACATCAAACCCACTCGGAGTACTATTAATCTCTTGTATTTTTCCCTCACTTAAAGCATTTAGAAACCTGTTATATGAAGCATCAACTCCAGACCCTCTTCTCTTATAAGAATTTTTTAGAGACCTAGAATCCTCAGAACTTACCCAATTCTGTAGTTTATCCTTAGCTTCTTTTATATCATACTTCCTACCATTAATGATAATTGTCTTTGTTTCTTGCTCTTTTTTATTATAGAGGTCTTGTAATTCTTGTTTTTTCTTATTATATTCTTCTATATTTGAAGGAGATTTACCTCCAGTTTCAAATTTAGGAACTTGTGCCATAGTTGATGATTAAAGTAAAAATGGGATATTATATTTAAATAATACCCCATCTAAGATAATTTATTGTCTCTTTTTTACTACTAATTTAGTACCTTTTCTTGCTAAAACAGGCTCTGTAGGTGTTTCTGATTGAGCAGCTTGTCCTTGAGTCATTTCGACTAACGCTGAACATACTGCTAATGCAGCTTGACAATCTTGATTCTGAGTAGCCTGAGCAGCTAGTTGGAGAATCTGTTGAAAGATTTGTTCTGGACTAGGTTGAGCCTGAGTAGCAGGTTCTGCTGGCATATTTCCGCCTTCTTGTAAAACTTTTACTTTAAATTTTTCGTTTACTTTCATTTCTTTAATATTTAACGTTAAACTTGTACAAAGTTAGGATTTTGTATGTAAAATTCCTATTGTTTAGTAGTGGATAATAATTCTGAATTATTTACCACCTTTTGAGCCTTTACCTTTGGATTTGCTTTTAGATTTACAAGCCATAGTGTTTAAGATTTAAATTTGTTAGATATATAATTATTCACCTCATCTACTCTATTTAACCATCCCTTCAAAAATTTATTCTGTGATGGTTTTCTATCTATAATTGCTTGGTAATACTCTTTTCTCTGAGAAATGAACTCTTGAAGCAAATTTTTCGAATTACATAAATTAGCTAATCTAATTGTAGTAGGTCCAATTTTCCCATCCACATCCAAAGAATGTCCTAAATTTAAAATAGCTTTTTGGAGACATTTAACACCATTAGAGACACCCGCATTAACTGCATGATCTAATAGATGGGCAGAGATATAAATGTTGCTTATATCGTCTATTTTACATTTGTTATAAAATTGATCTGCATAGAATTGTTCTACTAAATCTTCTAATTCTTTAACTGTTGTTATTATTTGTCCTCTTTTTAAAGGTTTGAATTTATCAATGATCTTCCATCCTTCCCATTTAGGGAAATTAACACGAGATATCCCGCAATATGTTTCACCTCCGGAGTCTAAATTATCTGGATCCATCCAATAACCCGATTCTGAATGTAGTATTAATTTTATAAGAAAATGTTTTTTATTCATTTAACACTTAATTATTTTAATTTGTTTCTATTGTTGGAGATTTAATACTCTCTTTATTCTTATCCCCCTAATTCTTTATGTAACAATTTTACTTCATGATTGAGTCTCTTAATTTCTTCTTGCATCTCATGTAACATTTCATCGTGCTCTGCTATTTTCTTCTGATTAAATAATACAGCCTGCCCAATTGCTTCTAAATCGAAGGTATAAACATTCTTCATACATCCAGTTTCTGAATCCTTAGCGTTTGATTTCATTATAGTTATCCAATTATTATTTATTAAATTCTTTTCAATTCTTTTATATGTTGAAAAACTAGTATTTAATATATTTGACATTTCTAAAGGAGTAGATGAAATAGTTCCTCTCCCACTATCTTTATTCATCATTCGTTCTTGAAAAGCTATTAAAGCACATTTTTCTTTAAAGGGAATTTCTTTATTCTTCATAAATTCAAAAGTGTACATTTCAAATCCTTTACTATATAAAGAACTTCCTTTATTAAAAACATAAATATTACATCTTTTTTCTCCTTTTATTATTTTAATATGATCTTCTTCTTCTAATATATTTAAATACTTCTGAATTGTTGGTATACTTAATTTAGTTTCTCCTTGAAGAGTTCTTAAAGATACAAAAGTGGAATAAGTGTCTTTATTCATATATCTTCTTAAATATGCATAGAGGCCAAGGACTTGATAATCTATTTGTCCTTTACATAATCCATGGGGAACTTGCACATGTTGAGGTAAAGTACTTAATTTTTCTTTTTTATTACCCATATTTATATTTTTAACTGTTAAACTATTTAAACAGTTGCGAATATAATAAAATGTAATGATAAATACAAATATAATTAGTAAAATTTCATGTTCAATTTTTGTACAGAAATATTCAAAATTTGAACACCTATTACATAAAATTCCGACCTAAGGGTGCGTTTTTAATTGTATACCTTTCAACTACCTACCAGATTTTATACTATACTAAATATATAATCGCTTCGCAATTGAACTAAATTTAATGTTTTTATTAAAACACTTCGTGTTTAAATAAAAACTTTGTTTGTTTTATCGCTTATAACTTATTTAAATAATAATATTTATATTAATATAAGATAATATATATTATAAATATCTAAAATATTTAAATTATTTATATTTTTCTATTAATGCCTTTAATTCTGGATTATTTTCAATTAATCTAAGCCCTTTTCGTATAGCTTCCGAATATTTAGTAAGATCAGATCCGTTATCATATATACTATATGAAGCACTATTATACATTTTTGGATTTTCCTGGAAATACTCTAGAGCACTTTCAATAGGATCAAATTTCTCAACAGATTCTTTAGCTTTATTTAAACTATTAATAATGGCATCCGGAATTTTATTATCTCTAAACCTTTTCTTTAAATAATTAACAAAATATTCTTCCCCTTCTGGAGTTAGATGGTATTGTTCTCCGCCAAATAGAGCTCTATCTTTTGTTATATAATCAATTCTTTTTTCTCCAGGTTTTGGTTCTGGCATAAATTTGGTTAATATTTTTATATAATCAAGCTTTCCTTTTCTATCTGGATGATCCAATCCAACAAGTTGATTTGGAGTATATGTAGCATTTTCTTTATATATTGCAATATTATAATTCATAGCATCAGTAACATCCTTTTTTGTAGCATCTTTTCTTCCTAAATATCCATGTCTAGAAGGATTAACTCCTAAAGTAGATTCATTGTAGGATAATGCTATTGCTTTCTCAGGTGTCATTCCTTTAACTTTTTTAGAGGCCTTGATTATATCTATTAAAGGTTGTTTATATATAGGAGGAAGATTAACATCATTTCCATTTTCATCCTTAGTTATTCTAATAACATCTGATTTATCTTTAATTTCCCTAATTCTGACATTTTTAGTATAGAGAGCATGTTGGAGATCTCTGAATAGAGTATCTAATGTATCAAAAGCAGCTCTCTTAGGGTCTCTTGGATAATTATGTCTGATTGCTATTGCCTTATCTTCTTGTTCGGGTGTAAGTTGTCTATTATCAAAAGCTTCTTCCCAATCTTCATTTATATAACTAGTATTATCTCTGAGTTCTTTAATTGTCATAGGTCTGGTAGATCTATTAATAATTAAATTTCTATATAATTTATGTAATTGTTCTTTAGTATAATCACCCATGTTTTTCAGTATTTACATATTCTGGATCATTACTATCTTGTATTTTCATATATTTAAATACAGACTTACCTAATCTTTTATATGCGGAATCTGTTTTTAACTTTTCTGCTTTCTTAGCTTGGCGAATTAAGACTCTGGTATTCTTCCTAGAAAATATCCTCTCTCCACCTTTTATTTTATATTGTACCTTGCCATTAGAAGAAAGTATCTCTAGTAAATCCTCTAAATCATCAATATCATTCTCTATCTCATCTTTAGGAGATTCATCCTCTAAATCCTCTAAGTAATCTAATCTTTCTTCAAGTATTTCATCTAATCCCTCAAATTCTACACTTTCTCCAGACCTTATCCCGGAATTGTTAGACACCTCTAGAACAAATAAAACATTCTTTTCAGATATAATACTTGTATCATTAGGCTTTCCTTCTTTGTTAGATATTACTTTAAATTCTGGGGAGATAAAGATTATATCTAAATATAAAGGTGTATCTTTCATCCAGTAATTTACCTCCTCTTGTACCTCTGGATATATAAATAGAAGTCCTTGATTTTCAGATAAACTCTCTGTATTCATAAATCCATGTTCTCTCTCCCATTCATTTATAGCAGTATCACAGAGATATTCTTTATTATGTACTTTAACTTTTACAATTGATTTCTTTAATTCTGACATACTTATATATTATTTAAAATAAGGATCTTCATCATCAATATAATAATTCTTCATATTATCTCTTAATAAATAAGATCCTACTTTAGGATTAAATTTAATATCTTCCCTAATTTCCAAAGATTTCTTTCTTTTAGGGATAGTGTATTTTCCTGTAACTATTGAAGGAAAGTCGTATGTATCATTCACTTTAATAGTATTATTCTCCTTATCCCATTGGATAGTAAAATTCCCAAAAAGATCTAATCCGGTTGCCCAACGCTGATTCTTATTCGGACGTTCTATATATTTAACAGTTAATCCCTCATTAACTACTTTCGGCTCTCCAGATTCTAGTACCTCTTTTCCGGTTTTATATATCTTTTCCAATCTAGATTTACTAGGTAATTCTGGATATTTTTCTATGTATTTATCATAATTACGTAGAATTTTACCTACATTTAAGGTGTCTACCATAGATTGTACTCTACGGGCTACTGGTTGCGGGATTCCTACATATTCAGTATTTTTAGGATCTTTATCTTTGTCAGCATTTATCCTGGCTTTAGAAGATTTTATTAAATTTGAATCCTTTCCTAAATTTAAATAATGTTTAAAGAAAGCCTCTTCAATAGGGGTTGCCAATTCTCTCTCTTCTCGGATCGGAACTGGAGTATTGGTATAATTTAAATATGGGAGACGTATGTAATAAGGAGCACTCCAATAACCATCAGCTGGATTGAGGAAATTATATACCCTTTCTGCTTGGGTTTGTTTTATATTACTTTTTCCTCCACTCTGATACTTTTGTATTAAATAAGAATTTACTTTATTTAAATTTAACATAGTATTATATATAAAAGGTTATATTTAAATAGAATATATTTCAATTCTATTTAAATATACCTATATTATTCAGTTTCTTTAATTACTTTACCTTTATCAATAGTATTATGTAATATCTCCTTAACTAATAACTTCCCAGCTTCAATAGCAGCCTCATCACTATCTTCTTTATATAATTCCTCCAATTTTTCAGTAACTTCTAATCTAAGAATTAATTCTTCCCGTTCTATTTCAGCTACTTGAGATATCTTATCTCCTTCTTTTAATATAACAGGAATCCCTTTCCTAGATATATCTTCTGTATCTAGATGATGAAGTTCTTTATGTAATTTACCCTCTGGAATTATATTCTTCTCTCCTATTTTTCCACCATCTTTATATTTAAAAATATTTTTCTGGGATTCAGCGTATTTAATTCTAAAGGAGTTTAAAAATTTAAATCCATCCTTCCCAAATCTAATATTATTTAATCCTCCAGATTGTTCTAATTGTAATCTATTAGAAAACATATCAGAAGAACTTATTGATCTTGCGGATCTATCTGATGCATCTGTTAAGATATCATCTATAGTATTTTGATATCCTTGAGCTTTATCCATTTTTTTATTAGCTTTTTTCCTAGCTTTATTAGAAAATAATCCATATTTTTTTCCAGATAGACCTCCAGCATCTGTAATGAATTTACCAGTTCCTGTATAAGAAGAGTTATTAGCAACATTTGGATCTACAGTAAATTTTCTGGATTTTTTTCCAAATGCGTTATTTATTAATCCTAATCCAGAAAGATTAAAAAAGCTACTTCCTAAAACAGAATCAACTGTAGTCATTTTATCTGTTCCAAGTCCTAATTTTTCTAATCCATTACCTATTAATTTACCTGCCTTCATTGCTGCTCCTACGACTGGGATTGCAGTTCCTACAGTATTACTAATAACATCATATCCAGCATCAAGTCCTTTTGTTATATTTCCCCTCTTACCGGAATAGTCCTTTCCAATTAAATTAGCTCCTATATCTAAAATAGATCCTATATTAGTAGGAGTAACCAATTTACTTAGAGCACTTGTAGTTGAAGTAGGAGCAAAATTAGCTTTAATACTATCCCATAATCCAGGTCCTGTTTTAGATAAAGAAGCATTTTGCAATGCCATTTTATTTAATGTAAGAGGGTTACTAGCACTAACAGATCCTATCAAAGGTCCTGTTGATGTAACTATTCCCCCATCATAAAACTTTTTCATTTTAGTTTATTTAACAAAAACTTATTTCAAACATTGTTTGTAATGCGGTAATAATAACTCTCTTGTCTCCTTTATATTTAACTCTAATCTTTATATATTTATCTCTGGGTCTAGTTTCTTCTATTTTAAATTTAATATTTCCCTTATTCCCTTTTTGATATTTAAAAGGTTCTAGAGTAATATTAACGAAGTCTTCCTGATATCTGGTATTACCTTTAATAATACCACAAGTCGACATATCCTTAATAGGTTGAATTCTTCTTAAACTATACTCAGATAATCTATCATCATAGAATACAATAGCAGATTTTCCAGTAGATTTATTATTACAGTCTTTATTATCAATAAATTTTATATAATCATCTGCCTCAGATTCTTCAATTTCTCCCTTCTGTACTAAATAGGTATTTTCTTTTAAATCTGGGATGTTAGAGAAATCATACGCATCTCCGATTACTTCAAATGAGACTAATTCTGGGAGGACGTTATTAGATATAATAAAGAGGTTTGTAAAGACTTTATGATATCCAACATTCTTATTTACAACAAACTCAAATTCAAATGGGTCATAAGAAAGAGGTACTCCTTTTGAATCTCGTTCTTTATACCATGAGGTTGGATAGATTTTTTCTTTATTATCAAATATTCCGGCTACTCCATGTCTCCAGAAATATGTAGGATTTTTCCAAGTCTCGGAAGATGTTCTTATATAAACTACTCCAGTATATGTACTACTAGCATCTACTTCTAATTCTTCCATATTTGATGTTATAGATTCGTTTCTCCCTCGCACTAATTCTGCTCGAATATTTAGAGTTACATACTTATTCCCTTCTAGGTATTTATTTCTAATAGTACTATTAGATGATCTTAATATCAACCATGTCTGTCTATTCGAAACTTTATTACCTATCTTATCTTCATGAGTATATAAATAAAAATCTTCGTTATCTGGATAAATGTCATTATTTATAAATTCATATTTAGAGTATTTAATTCTAAATTTATCTGGATCTACATCTAATTTAATATCTAATAACCCTACTGCAACATCTTTTCCAGTTGTAACAGGAGAGGTAAGATCCGGGATCTCTATTCCTTTATATACAACTAAAGGATTATTAATCGGATTTAATATACTTTCCCAACTTACTTTATTCGAATAAGTAGTGGGATCTCTTAATATAATTCCTTTAGCTGCAACAGAACCTTCCCATGTAACTGAGACTTTAGATATATTCTTAGAATCTTCTTTATTATTAGTAAAGAATACATTAGATATATTTTCAGACATTAATGGAATCCATGAATATCTGGTTGTCCACAATTGTAATTTTTCATTATAACACAAATTCCATTCTCTAGAAGTTATAAATTCTCCTACTGGATTTATATCCTGAATATCATCATAGAAAGTAAATAATACATCAAATTTAAATTTATTAAAATGTGTTTTTACATTCCGCAATCCTAAGGTAGTGCTTCTCTCTCTTTCAGTAAATGAAATATTATCATTTAAATATTTCTGAATTTTAAAATCAGATATAATCTCAAATGATTTTCCATTTGTTCTCCAAATCTTTTTAGCAAAAGTATCGACACCATATACATAATTATCTGTTTTTAATACAGAGTCCTTCCACTGAGATCCATATAATTTAGATAATAAAATAGGACGTTCTGGGAGAACATTATTGGAATTTAAATATACTGGATTATTTAATTCTCCAGCTGTTTGGATTCTTTCATTTATTGGTATAAGTCCAACTCCCTTTTCGAATACTACTACTAAATCTCCATACCATTCGATAATAGATGTAATAGTTCCATATTCTTTATTATAATCTCTATAATTACTTAATTGAAATACTCTATAATTATTTTTAAATGCGTCAGATATGAATATATCAGAATACATTATTCTATTAGAAAAATCATTTTTTATATATGGAACATCCGGAAGAATAAAATAATTCTTATCTGATGTAGAACTATTATATCCAGAATTATATACTGTACTTTCAGGAATTTTATACTCTCCAGATGCATTAAATCTAGATATAGGATAAAATGTTCTAGGATGTCCATTTAAAGCCGCTTCTGAGGTATTAGATCCATCTTCACATCGTAATGCTAAATTTATATTAGATAAACATTTTAATGTAACCCAATGTCCAATTTGAACTGCATTAACATCTCCTCTATTTATCAGTTCCGCTTTTTCCAAATCTAAAGCTCCATCTTCTGAACCAGTATAATTATCTCTCCATGTATAAGGATCTACAATAGTATCGTTAGTAGGACTTTCCGGATCTTGGAAGTTTCTACACATTCTATGAGTAAAAATACTTATATAACAATCTCCTCTATAACAAACTAATTCTTCGCCTTCTAATGAATCCCACTCATATCTATCACATATAGAATAATATGGAGACATATCACTAAATCTAGCTTTAAAATAATCGACTAACATGCCTTCATTATATCCCGGAACCATTATATCTACTAATTTACAGTATGATTGTAGTCCTTCAATCCCTACATAAGAACCCCAAGATCCCCGTAATAGGTTTTTTGCTTTAGCTTTATTATCTTCTTTACCTAGATATTTAAATTTATATGCAACTTCGGCTTCACCAGCTCTAGAAGAAAAATCTTGCGTTCCAGATGTTTTTAATTGAATGTTATCATCAATATAAGTTAAACTTATATTTTGATACCAAGATCTACTACTATTACCTTCTTTATTTCTAGAGAAATTCGGAAATGTATAATGTCTATCATCTCCTCTTTGGGTAATATAATTTTCTGTAGTATCGTACGTTAAATACGAATCTCTGAGAACGAATTTAGATCCATTAAATATCTGAGAGTATAATTCATTATTTAATTCCGCTTCCGGAACAATAGCAGCATTTGGTAGGGTATCATTAGAATATAATAATCTATTATTAATATCATTTTCTAAAATACTATCCCCATTACTATTAGCTATGAAAGATTCAGTCATTCCTAACGGTTTACCGTCTCCACGTTTTACTGGAAGAACAGGGATCTTAGAATTTAAATCTAATCCTATAGTTGCTCCTTGACAATATACTGTTGGAATGCGTTTTTGACGTACAAAAAAGAATCCTTTAGTATATTTTTTTAATTCTTTTATTAAATTCTCAGTATCCTTCCAAGTAGAATAATCGGAGTTATTTTCTGAATTCTTAAATATGAATTTAATACCTACTGGTTTATTATATCCATCATAAGTAGAGTTCTTTTCAATACTTAATTTAACTACACCTTTAGCATTATCCAAAGAAGATTTTATAAATCCATTCTCTAAAACTTCTATATAATTTCTATCTCCCGGAAGTTCGGTATCTTTATTCCAATTATATATAGATTCAATTTTTTCAGTATTCTCAATTCCTAAATTCCTTCCCCGGATATTAAATACTGGAGACAATGTAAAGTCATTCATTATATATACTATTCCAAATCTATATATATCTTCCCAATATCCTACTCTATGATAGATATTATATACATTATAATACATTCCGAAGGTTTCTCTACTAGATCCAACTGGTGTGTAATACCCATTATCTAATGATATATCTCCAACCTCATCTTCTGTATAAACTTCTGGAATAATACGCAAAGATAGATCAGCCAATTCTTTATACGGAATAGTTGTTTTATTTACATTACTTAAAAATAATCTATTTTGTACTTGAGCCTGAGATTTAGCATTTTCTACAATACTATATTGGATATTAATATCATCTAAACTAATTTCTGACACAGGTTCTATACCTGTTATAGTAACAGTACATACAGTATTTATTACAGAGAAGCTATTAACTAATTTATATGCTTTTGTAATCTCTGTTCCATTTTCAGTACTAGTGGATCTTGTATAATAGATATTTAGATAATCATAAGAATCGTCTATATTAGTTATAGTGAATCTAATAGTTTTATACGCATTAGTATCTAATATTCCACCTTTTATAGTTTTTATATCACTAATATCTCCTATATAAACAGAAACAATTCCTGATTCAGCAACAAAATCAGTCTCGTTTCCATCAGAGTCTTGATATTTAAAATAAAATACATAATTCCCAACCTTTAATTCCCCTCCAGATTCTACACCATCAAATCTAATAACTGGAAGAGTTTTTATAGTTTTATATAGTTTAGTCTCTCCGTCTAAGGAATTTTCATCATATATATTAGTATCATTATTCCCATTTCTATCTATAATTTTATACATTCCATTTTCAGTTGGAGTAAAACGGGAATTTATAAGTCTTGGGGGATTTAAATCATCATTAAGTATAAGATTTACGCTTCCGTCATACGATTCTTGAATCTCTATATCAACTGGATTATTTATACTAAAATTTAAATCTTTAGTACTAAAATCAACTAAATCCCCTTTTCTATTAGATGTAATCAATCTTCCTTCATTATTACCTGGATTACCAACTTCAATTTCTTTTTTGCTATTAGTACGAACCCATTCTCTTGGACTTAATGCTTGTCTTGGTGTATATTTAGGAGAAGAGTATTTAGCGGTTGCTTCTGAATATCTACTTTTAACTTCATCTTTATTTATATTACTATTATTAGAACTTATTATAAATAAAGTATCTATATTTTGATCCGTAATATAGATTTCTTTTTCTTTAAATATTCCGGTATCATTATCTATAGGTTCAATTATTTTTAAAGTAGCAGGAATTTCAATGTCCCCACTTTTTATTACATATCTTCCATCAGTAGCTTTAAGATATCTATTTCCGGATAATCTTAAATTTCTAAACGGATTATATTCATATGCTAAAAACCCCTCTGTTTGAAGAGTCTTATACATAATTTCAAATGTAATATCAAAATTTAAGGTTAAAAAAGGGGTCATATATAATTAAGTAAAATTAACTAAATTCTCTGGTTTACTAAAATTAGACCCAGTTATATTTCCTCTCACCTGTAATTGTTGGCTAAATACCAGATCATCTGGATTTCTAAGTTCAGCATTACAACAATCTTCATTATCTGATAAATTTCTAAAAGCATACCAGTAAATATATCTAGATTCCTGATTACTTGCTCCAAAACCCTTTCCTATCAGATGAATGTTATTATTTAGAATACTAAAAAGAGGATGTACTTCAAATTTATCTACTCTCTTAAAATATAATTTTTCATTATTAGTAGCGTACATGTTATCTAAATCCTTAGACAGATATGTAGTATAACTACTTGCTTCGAGATATATGTTTTTAACTTTATTTAAATTAGAGGAGGTTAAAGAAGAACTAAATATATATCTATAAGGTATGCTAGCTGAAAAAGGAGCTTGTGTAGTTTCTATTGGTTTGTAATCTTCTAATTTTGTTTTATCGGGGCCAGTATCTGTACTTCCATATCCAATATAATACTTATTATCCTTTAATGAATTTATATATGTATTTATTATTGTAGTAATCCTGTCATTTAGAGGTATAGTACCATCATCTGTTTTTATATTAATATTTACTGATGAAAATGATCCAGTTAATTTTATCTTTCCTTCTAATGTAGTATCATAAAGATTATCATATTTAATTGTATCAGGATTAGGTATAGTATAAGGATTATTAGATGCTCCAGATACTTTACTTGCTCTATATAAATTATTAAATAATGTATTAAATTCTGACCTTATATTATCTGCTGACATAGTATTTCCAACCCTAGTTCCGTATATATTACAAATACACATTGTATTTCCATCAAATTCTATTATAACAAAGGTTGATGGATAATATTTAGAAGAATTTTTATTAGGATAAAAATATAATTTATTACAGGTTCTACTTCCCCAGTCATTTACGAAAGCTTCTAGAGAAGTACCAAGACTATCTCCAGCAAATGCTAATATCCCTATTTTATTATTCCCTAGTCTTGATTTTATTTTATTTACGACTGTGGTTGGAGAATTTCCTGCGTCTACAGTGTAATCTCTATTATAACCCCCTTTATTTGGATCTTTAGTAACCCACTCAGATGATACATCCTTATCTACAAAAATATTATCTACTCCATCCTTAACACAGATCCAATCTCCACGTCCATCATCGTTATGATAATAAGGTATTCCAGATGATACTTGTAGTCCATCCCACCCTAATAATCCTACAGGTTCCCATTTATTATATTCTATTTTATCTCCCGGAATATTTGTAGTATATGTTCCGGATTTTACTTGTTTATTTAGGGTTGCAGTTATAGTAAGTTCCCTAATATTTTCATCACTTTGAACTTTATTATCGGTTATAATAGCTGACGGAAAAATTAATGGAGTTCCGGAAGTAGTTAAACTATAATTAGATGTATCAGATGAGTAAATTATATCAGCATCTAATATCCCAAAATTAAGCTTATTTACTTTCCTAAGTCTATATTCTGAATTTACTGTGACACTATTTTCTATAGTAGTTTCATATTGCGTCTTGTGTTCCCCTTCTTCAATTAAATCGGAAGCTGATGACAATGAAGGTTGTAGTATATTATTTTTTTTATGGATAATAGTTGGTCCAGTAATACTCTTTTGGGATAAATCTATAGCAGAATCCGATACTACTGTTATATAATTATCTATTTTAAGTGTTGAAAAGTTCTTAGTATCTTCTGTAATAGCAGAAGTATAATAAGAATTAAATTGTCCATTTGTGAAAAGAGTATATAAAGCATTATATTCCTCAACCTCAAATTGGTGTTTTTCTGTATCCTTATTAAAGCTCAATCCACATATTCTACATATATAAAAATTATTATATCTTAACCTAGTATATTCAGAATTATATACATAATCGGTTTGTGTGCTAAAATTCTTATAAAGTTTAGTATTACTTCCTAATTGAGGTTTTATTTCATATATCCACGGTAATCTAGGATTAGATATAGAAGGCTTTTTCATATCTTCCTCCTTTAGAGTAAGCTCTCCAGATATTACTTTAAAATAGTCTTCTACTCTAGAAGAATCTAATAATAAATAATAATTATTACGAGAAGATTCTAAATAATTATTTTCGAAATTTGTAATAGCGGAATCTATATCTTCCACCTCCTTCCCGTTTTGATAATAATAAGGTTCTACTTTTAAATCTTTATCAAAACAATCTATAGAGAAATTATAGGATCCTGAAATAGATTTAGATAAAGGATATATAAGAGATGCATTTGCGGATACATCATAAAATTCTATATACATTACATCACACTTATTTAATCCGTTTGATGTTCCTCTAACAAAGAAGTCTGTAGTAATAGTAACCCTTTTAACTTCTCTTCCTTCTATATCAGTAGTACTAGTAGTAGAATATCTCCATATATTAGATTCTTTACTAGTTAATAGATCTCGATAATTTAATACTGTTGTATATTTAAGATTCTCAAACCATTGGAATCTTGAATATGGTTTTATAGTTATACGTGTATCTTTTTCTTTACTTAATTTTAATAAATCATGTTTAATTGATATTACGGGTTGTGGAATATTCTCTCCGGGCTTTAAAATAAACTCTGGATTTAAATCGGGATCTATTTCTTCATCCTCATAGGTACCTTCTTCATCTTTTTCTATTCTTACTCCATATACATTATTATAACTATCACTTTCACTATTAATAATAAGCTCTACATCATAATCATCCTTACCATTTTCAGTTACATCTCCTATCTCAATATTAAAAAAATCAATAGGTTCTATCTCTAATACTATAATTAAATATCCATTAAATCTAGAACTATATGTATTATATAATGAGGGATCCTGAACTGTTTTTAATTGAATATTACCTCCAAATGCTTCGCCTTCTGTATAAAAAAACTTTCTAACTTCGTTTGTAAATACATTAGTTTGATCTTCTATATAAGTAATAGATCCATTTTCATTTACAGTGGCAAGATGTAATGAAAAAACTCTTCGTTGAAGTTTCCCGTTACTGAATGTAGTATTATAATTTTTATAAGTTTCTATAAAGTTATTTATCGAAGAGCTACCAGTGCTAGGAGTTATATAAATTAGAAATTTATCGCCGGGCCTTAAAACCATTCGTTGCAATAAAGAAAAATCAGCTTTTAAATAAGTAATTTGTAATCCTTTACTCTTCCCTTCTGGATATAAAGTACTATCAAGTATATCAGTATCTATATCATCCATAGATAATTCTTCCGAAGATATATTCCTTTCTGGAGATGGAAATGAACCTAATTCACATTCTCCAGTAAGAGGATTCATCGATGCTATATATATAATCCCTCCATACTGCTTTATTCCAAGAGGAATAAAATCTTTCTTTAATGCACAAGATTCAACTCTCCCATTTCCAGAGTCATTTTGTAATATAAACTCATTACCATCAAAAGTTATAATCGTTCCATTTAAACAATCTGTTAATACTGTATTCGGAACTACAGTATCATTCATATCCATTAATAATCCTCCATTAAAGGAGTTTTGAGCTATTTCCATATTAAAATTCTGTTAAATCTTCTCTAGTTATATTATCAATTTTAGTAAACTCATACCCATCAAAAGATCTTTTCAAAAAATATTCTGCATCTTTAGTAGAATAATTCTCAAAAAATACCTTATATCCAGGTGCTCCATATAACTTAACCCTAAAGAAATGAGTATAATTTAAATTAAGTAAGCATTCATCAAGTATTCTATATAAATAGACATCCCCAAAATTAAATACAATATTCCTTTTATTTAAATAAATTGATTTAAATTTTTCCTCGGTTAATCCAAAGTAACAATATCCTGACCATTCAGGTTTACGTTGTTTATATAGAAATCTTATTTTAATAAGCATCTTACTAAGCGCATATCTAATTTTGTGTGCAATACTTTGGAAATTAACTCTTCCAATAAAAAATTTAAATATCTTACCATCTATTTTACTAGATAAATAAACATCACTATTATTAGATATTATATAATATAAATACCTATTCCCATATTTAATAATAGTACTTAAATCCTCTATACTAAATTCCGGAAATTTCTCTTGTAATATTGGAAGATAATCTTTTAAATACTTAACTTTATTAGCCATATTTATTACCGCTATTTATATTATCAAAAAATTCTTTAGTTAAGGAGTAATTTAACATTACTCCTCTAGTTAAAGCTCTTACCTTACCTTTTTTACCCTTTTCATAAAATAATTTAATTTGTGGGCATTTGTATTCGGAATCAAAATAATTATACATTGTATTTGTAGAAGTTTTTAGATGTTCTAAAAGTTCTTCTCCTTTAAGTATTTCAATCCCTAAAATCATTCTTTTTCTTGTTGCAAATACGAAAGTAGTACTATTTCTGATAATATCCAATATTACTAAATATAAAAAGTAAATATAAATCCTACAACACCATAATCGAAGTTCTGCCCCATTCTTATAATTCCTTTTTACCATTTTTCTAGATACTTCTAACTTCTTCAAATTAAAATTTTCAAACAATTCAGATGCAGAGAAGGTATAACTAATAGAAGATATTGTGGTGTTATTATATTTCATTACTTCTCTGGTTTAAATGATTTCCCGTAAGATTTTCTATCAAAACTTGTCATTACATCTAAAATCCTATTCATATCATTCTGGGATACTTTCTCTGGAACTCGTGCTCTTTCACATAATCTAGCCCATTCCAGTTTTATATTTTGAGCCATTTGATATGTGTTAGGATCTCTTGTTCTAATAGCCTGCTTATATAAATCAGTATAAGCACAATATGCTGCAATTGCTTCGGCCTCTTTAGAATTTATATAAGGAAACCCTTCGCCATCTAAAATTTGTTTCCTATATAAAACTAATACATTCTTATAGTCCTTATCAAATAATAAAGTATTTTCTCTCATCTGGTAATTTAATAATACCCCATAATCATATAATAAGGATTTATTATATTTCCAGTATTCTATATATCGTTCTATATAATTAGTAATAACCTGAGGCCAGCGTTGTTTATTAGATGTCTTTTGGGAGTCTATAAAATTTCCGAATACTGCTTCTACACTAGTAACATCGCACGGAAGTTCTAATTCCCCATTTACAACATCTCCTACAAATTCTTTTATCTCTGTTTGCTTATTTCCTATCTTATCGTATGCAATCATTCCAGAGGATTCAAACTCTAATTGATCTATATTTAAGCCATAGTTAGTTTGAATATATGTATATGCTGTGTGAAAGTTTAAATTCTTCATATATGTTAAGCTTTAGCTACTTGATCGTTTGGTAGGTTAGGTGCACTAAGACTACGATACCACCGTACCTTTTTTTCCGTAATCCTTCTCTTAATATCGTTAGTCAAGAAGTTCATATTAGACACTTCTTCTGCATTACAACAAGTAAATTGTTCTAACTGTCTAGGATCTTTAAATACAGCTATTATAGATAGTGTTTTAATTAATGGAGCATTAAATATATAACAATCATACATCCCATTTTCATTAGGAGATGTATCTATATAAATATAAGGCTTTCTACCTAACCATCTGTTATATTTATGGTATTGATAGGATATATCAGTATAAATCTTAAATGGAGTATTTCTATCAACAGTCCCAAAATACTGAATAGCGTCAACTCCCAAATCCGTGACAATTTGAGGAATCTCTACATGAGGAATTTTAGTCTCTCTAATATTTAAATTAGGATTACATAAGTTACAATTCTCTATAGATTTGCAATCTACCTCTAAACAATTAATAGATGTAACCAAATCTTTAACAGGGAGAAGTCCTTTTAAAGCATACTCTTTTATTATAGTTAATCTTTCATCTATTATGTCATCTTCTAATTGTTCAACAGATAAAGATATATTAGATGTAATACCTCTCAATCCAGATAGTATATCATTTAAAATTGCAGAGGCTAATTTATTCAGTTCCATATAGTATATATTTAAAAAGGCAGATAAGAATATTATAATCTTACCTGCCTTTTATTAAATAATATATTTTATATTAAGCGGTGACAGTTACATTAACAGTTAATACTGTATTTGATCCTTTTTTATAAGTTACAGCCACAGCAGAGCTTGTAGTAGCCTTGCCAGTAATTTCTATTCCTTTTACTACAACTTTCCCAGTATCCTTAGAAGATACACTATCATATTCAGAAATCTTAATATCTACATATTTCTTTTCTCCTACTTTTAATGTCATAGTCTGAGTAGCTGAATCCGTACCAGTATTATCGGAAGCTTTTTCTACATCATCTATAACTACTCCAGCAGCTTTTACAGCAGTTTCGAAAGTCTCTGAGATAGAAGTATTAACCCAGAAAACAGCTTTAGTGATAGATACTAATTTCTCACCTACAGCACCCATGCCAGTATGATCTCTTTCACACTCATAATCAAATACGTATTGATTATAAGAAGCACCCGGTACAATCTTAGAATCATCATTATCCTGATTAAAGATTCCAGTTCTAAGAGAGGTTTGGATCTGTACATTTTTCAACATCGTCCAATAAGTACCAACACCTTCTTGAGCAATTTGGGTATTAGTTCCTGTTAATATAGTAGTATATACAGGTTCTTTAGGATAATAATTACCTAAAGCAGCAGTACTAAAATCTTCCAATTTCTGCACTTCTAACACGTTAAATAGTTGAAATTCGTTAGCAGAAGTTATAGTAATTTTAGCATTACTAACAGTAGCTTTAAATCGTAGATTGTTATAGAAATTACCTTGTTTCTTTATAATATCAACCAATTTACTAGCAATATTAGCAGCAGTATCGGTACTTACTACATCTAAATTTGCATAAAACATTCTCCGACGTCTGTCATCCATAGTTTCAGCAAAATAAGAATCAGCAGATCCAGAGAGCTGCATACCAATAGCTAATCTAATATGATTTATTACTCCAGCAGTTGTAGGTTTAACTGCATCCGTAATAGTAATTTCGGATATAGATACTTTAGGATCTGAGGCAGTTGTTTTATATATTTTACCACCTTTAATATACGCAGTCTTATAATCTCCTACTCGAAGCACTCTAAAACCACTTTCTCCATTTATCTGATTATCGAACTTATCAAGTCCACTAAGCGAATCTTTCGCACTATTAATAATTACTTCGTTTACAAATTCAAACATGTTTATAAATTTTATTTATTAGGGGAAATAGGTGGAGCTATTGTTTGATTAACTATAGGATTAGTGTTTAACCTAGGATCTCTATGTCTCTCTAAAAATAATTTCACCATAATATTAATTATCTCGTAACATACATATTTAGGAAACTCTAAATCCTCCAGAATCTCATCTTCACTCTCTAAATCATTTAAAGTTAGACTCAATTCGTTAGGATATTTAATATAATCTATAGATATATCTGAGATATTTATATTCTTATCTTCTCCATAGAACAGCTTTATAATAACTGGAGTTCCAGTTTTAACTTGTCCAGAATCATCATTATATATATAATAATAAGGTGTTTTATATGAAGGTTTAAAGTAATAATTATTTAATATCCCAGGATATTTATCAGATGTTAATCTTCTTGCTCCCTTTTTAATTATTGAATTAGAATTACATTTAGCATTAGGGTTATTAAATGTAATTACACAATTTTTAAGATGAAAATAATCACTAGGTAGAGTAAATAATGTTTTATCATCATCTTTACTTACTATATTCCCTCCAGATAAAGTGGCAGTCATATTTAATACTCTAAGATCATCATCTTCTTGTTGGTTCATATCACAAAAGTTATATTTAGTATTTATATACTGAATAACACTTTTATAATAATAATAATTAAACTCGTCTAAGAGCATACTGGGAGCTTTTTGTTTTTCTAATTCTATAAGTACTGCTTGATAGACTTGTTTTAAATTCATATTATATACTATTTACTAATCGTACTAGTAGGTTTACTTTTATTCTCCAATAGAAGTTTTTCTGCATTTTCTAAATCTTTTAATATTTCGGAATCAGACTTAGAATCATCCAGAAAACTCTGTGTTGTAGATACCTCATTCTGTGCTTTTAAATCCTCAATTCTTTTATTATCATCGGAAATAGCTTCTATAATTACATCTTTATCCTTTACAGAAATCTCTTGAATTTCTCTTAAAATCCTATCAGTAATAAGTTTATTCTTAGGATTTTTCATAAAATCAATACAAGAATCAGCATTTCTACCTATGATATCATTATCATTATATGTATACAATCCTGCTTTCTGTCGTAAAATACCTTTCTGTTTAGCATATGTAAATGCTATTAGATATTTAGTATCATTACTCTCAAATAAAGAAATAATCTTATCAGCATCTTTTTTAGCAAATTCTGTTAGAAACTCTTCAATTTCCTCATCGTAAGCATCTTTTATATATTTACCTAAAAGCATTGCTCTAATTCTTAAAGCATCTCTTGAGGCATTGTAAATATAATTTAATGCTTTATTTAATTTCCTTGAGGCTGTATTACGTTTTTTAGTATCCTCAACAATCCTTTCTACATAATAAACTGCTTGAGGTCCGATTTTTTCATTTGGTCCTACTAACATTTTACCACTTTCATCAAATTTCCCTTTACTATCAAAAATAAGATCAGAAAATTTAATAGCTTCCCATTGTTTAGATTTAACAGGATTACTTAGATCAAATTCATCCCCATCTTTAATAAAGAATCTATCAGTAGTTCTAACGAAATAATCCAAAGGATCATCGTCTTTACCTAAGATAATATTTCCAGATGAATCCACATTTCTGACACAAGAAGGAAATTCTCTTGTTAATGGATTCTTAACTGGGGAAATTGACATTCCAGCATGATTAGGACCAAAACGGCTACGTAAATGTATTACCGTATCAAGTTCCTCTTTTAAAGCAGTTGTACTTATACTCATATTCATTGATCATTAAATAGTTTAAATTTAAAATAAAGAGGGTTATTAGCCCTCTTTATATTTTATTTATTATAGCGGATTCTGTCTAAAGATAACAGAACGATAGGGTGCGTATACTGATACGCCGCTGTCATTTATATTTAAATAAGATCGTTACTCTCATTTGAGCGTTTGCTCCACTATGTTGCCATAGTGATTAGACTATATCTTTAACTTAAACACTGTTACCATATTTAAGTTACTCTCCATTTCCGATAGACTTCTATCGTACTCTACTCATTTACTTGTTATAGGATTTCTCTATAACTACACTTTCGATAGTCGTTGAACTTTATATACTACTAAATGTGATTTAGTGTATATCTTAGCTGCTGATTGTCTAAGATAGAGTTTCCAGCAATTAGAAGAGTTGTTTTCTCCAGTATCACTACTAAAGGGGGTCTAAGCTTTAAAATCTTCAGATACCAAACCCCAGTAAATCATTTTCTTGAGCCTCCTGATCATTTTTGATCAAGAATCTTCATGTTTCCATGAAGAACAGACTATATTATCACTTTTAAAAGTGTCTCCTCTTTCGAACTTATTTAAGTTCTATGCCTATTTAATAGGACTTACTAGTCGTTGAACCTTTTTCTTTATTTAAAGAAACTTGGCTGCGGATTGTCTAATATTTAACCTTGTTACTATACCGAAGTAGTTACTTTCGCCATATAATTATCACTAATTATATTTAGTAGTTAAATCTCTAAAGATGTTCCCGCAATTTAGGAGATTAGGATCCAAAATGATTCAGATCCTGCAACTGGTGTGCTGGCGGTTCCTCCTGAGATACCGTCGATTCCACCCCGGAAAGGGTTTTCTTATACTTTCATATAAGCCAGACTATATCATTAACTTATATCCTATTACCGTTTATAAGTTACCTCCCGTTTCCATATTTAATAATATGTACTCTACTCATTTATTCTCTAATATATTTCTTATTAGATATATTTTCGATAGTCGTTGAACTTTATATAAATATTTAAAAATATTTAAATCTTAGCTGCTGATTAACATATAATATTTAAATATAAATATTATTTAGCCTTCCAGCAATTAGAGAGGTTTAGTTTTTCTACATATCACTATGCAGCGGCGCAAGTGGATTTGTTTACGCCAATTACATCAGTTTTAATCATATCACAGCCTTTGAACGTCCAAGATTCAATAGCTGGTTTTCCGTTAGCTAAGTCCGGAGTTAAGTCAAGAATAAATCCAAATGCTTGATCAGGATATTCTATATTTAAAGCTTTATCCGGCATGAAAGTAATCGTATTACCTTGATATTCATAGCTAACAAAAGTATTACCTACTTTAACACCATCAACCGTTTCACCTACTTTCTTCTTCATACCAGAAGATTTACTATACATCAAAGTAGCAGTAGGAGTCCACCTTCCAATTTCATTCATCAAGTTATCACCAATTTGATTCCAGAGTAAAGAGTTACAGATTAATACGTAATCATTACCTGTCAAATTCTTTGATTTAGAGGTCAAGAAACTCAATGCTTCTTTAAAGTGTGAAGTAAGTAATTGGTCGAAAGAGATTAAGTATGCATATCTTTCTATTTGAGGAATTATCATTTGTGTTAGCTTTATGTTACCATAAAGATCAGACTATATCTTAATCTTATATATTTAATTATTAAGATCCCCTCCATTTCGAGAAATTTTTCTCTACTCCTTATCGGATAGTCGTTGAACGTTTCTTATAAAAGACTTCGCTGCTGATTGTCTTTATATTTAAAGATGTTCCAGCAATTAGAAGGGTGTTTCAGTATTTATCACTAAATAAAGCGGCAAATTTCTTACCGTCGCCTATATAGCAAATTATTATCATTATATCACTACAATGTTTAGACTATATCATCAACTTACTATTTATTTAATAAATATACTATTTATTATATTAAGTTGTTCCCTGCTTCCATATATAAATATGTACGTCCGAAGACTAGTCGTTGAACTTTCATTAAATATTATATAATATATAATATCTAATGCTTAGCTGCTGATTGTCTTTAAGTAGCAGATTAAAGATGTTCCAGCAATTCAAGGAATTTATTATTTATAACATCACTGTTATATCCTGCCTATATTAAGAGGCGATACTTAAAAATTCGACAGGTCTCTGCGTTTGCGGATCCACGATAGTAGTTTTTCCGTTGGCATCCACTGAACTACGTGCCCAAAGATCATGTTTAGCTTTAACTTCCAAGAAATTCTCAATCAAGGTCTTTTCCATTGAAGTCATAGTAAACAATTTCTCACTTCCCTTAGTTTCTGTATCACTAATTTTCAAAAATACATCTTCATTAGCTAAATAAGCTTGAGATGCATCAATATCATTTCTATGTAAGGTCAAGTAGTTACGATGAACCTCCATATTAGACTGATATTTTGTGGTCATTTATGTTAACTTTACATCACTATAAAGATCAGACTATATTTTAATCTTAATGTTTCTAAGATTCTCTCCCTTTCGAAATATTAAATTTCTACTCTATAACAGATAGTCGTTGAACGTTTAATAATATTTATCTTAAATATTATTACTTCGCTGCTGATTGTCTTTATATTTAAAGATGTTCCAGCAATTAGAAGAGTTATCATTTATTTATTACTAAATAAAGCGGCAATACAAAACTTACCGAAATCGTGATAATCAAACGGATGAGCATTTGATAAGAAGTGAGTAGTCATACCAGGTTGACACGCAGAAGTATCAAGATACGACATATAATCAGTATCAATCAATCGAACAGTGTATTCATAATATTTATTACTTCTCCAAATTGGACGAGCAGTAACATAACACTGTTGATGTGATTTATCTATCACGAAAATATCATGTTTATCATAGTATTTTTCTTTAAACAACATCCTAATTTCAGTTCCTCCAACACCATCGCCTTCTGGAACAGCAACAAACGGAATACGTTTAATGAACTTATTCTATTTAAAGAATTTAGACTATATCATTTACTTATTAGTATGATATTTAAAGATATAATCTTCATAATATTTATCTCCCATCTGAATATTTTTTAATTTATGTGATGGGATATTGTATTTTTCTCTTACTTCTTTTATATTATCTAAAGTCTCTATATAATTTCCATATTTATCATATACATCAATCATTATTCCCTTAGAATAATATTTAGCTGGAACCTTAGATACTTCTGTAGTAGATATGTAATAATCCTTATACCATCCCTCATTATAAGATAATATATTCTGAATTTTAGCCCATGAATGAAGATTTATAACCTTCATTACTTCTTTCCCTTTAAACCTTCCTATATAATTTCCTTCTTTATCATATACATAATAAATAAGATTCTTACAACTTATCCTAGCCTTCGGAATAAATTCATCTACTAACTTCTTAGATATATAATATTGATTCTGTACTAAAGACTGATTTTTAATAGCTTTACTTATATCTAATATTCCTATATATTCAGCACATTCTTTTTCTGATTGAAACTCATTTAAGAGCTTCCCTTTTTTAGAATATAAATATACCGAAATAGGTGGGTTAGATTTCTTACAATATTTAATAACATCTATCTCTGGTTCTAATGCCCAATAAGAATTAAGAAATTCATATTTCTTATCTATAGCATATTGAAACTTTTTAGGAGATTGCCCATAAAAATCATATGCCTCTAAAGAATATTCCCATTTCTTTTGTAACTCTCCAGATGTGTTAAATTGATAAATTGTTTTATATGAATTTGTATTTAAATAATTGTAAGTATGATCCGCTTTTAAATACTCGGCATTTATTAATTCAGATTCTTTATTATATGCCTCCTCCAGAGTATCATAAATATATAAAGTAGTTCTCTCAAATGCTTTTGTTCCATACTTTTTAACTGCATACTGGAATGGAGTTTTTGGGTACATATAAGTACTTGGTTGGTTTATATAAACTCCACAACCTAAATACCCATCAAAAGTATTAGGATCATTTGTCTGATGTACTCCAATATAAATTTTATTTAACTCTCCAACTTTAGATTTTAAATTTTTAGTAAGATATACAATATATTTCATAAGTAATTCAGTTTTTTAATCTTATTTAAATAATAAGATTTACAGGTTTCCCCTAGTCGTTGAACACTGTCTTCATCAAGACCATGCTGCTGATTATCTCTAGTAGCAGTAGAGAGTTCCCAGCAATTTAAAGAATTTATTGTGAACCTCATTGATTCACATCCACATCCCATTCAATAGCAAAAGCATCAATACTTTTACGTCCGGGTTTAGGAATATCTTGATAAACCATATTTTCGATTCTTTCAGTCAAAGCTGATACAGTATGTCCGGGACATAAAGAAGCAGCAAGACCTACTCTATGAGTGATTCGTCCCAAGAATTGAGAGAAATCATGAAAAGTTCTAGAGCCATTCATATTGGCCCGATTTGAAATGTATTCTGCTACAAACATTTTAAATTAAATTTAAGGTCTAATCTAACCTTTTAAGTTAAGAAACTCTTTTAAATCTGAATTTTCTATTTTAGTATCTTTACTTGTTGATAGATTAGACGTGTTATTACTACGTTTTCTATTTTTAAGTTTATTTAATTTTTCCAATCTATTTTTAAGATACTCTTCATCATTAAGTACATTATTATAATGTTCATGAATAGCTTCAATTAATTCATCTCCATGAGTAGCATAAAATGCTAATTTAAATAATGTATCCGGATTATCTAAATCACTTGCAAGCTTTGTTCTTCCAGTAATTTGAGGCTTGGTTATATAATCCATTGTACTATCTATATCTGATTCCTCAAGGTCAAAACCTCCAATAGTCTTAATATTTTTTCCAGCCTCTCTAAGAGTACCTATTATCTTATTTAATTCATCTTCTGATAATTGAGAATCTTGTTCTTCTTTCTGTTTAGCTTCGGCAGCTAATCTCTCTTCTTCTGCTTTATATATCTCACGTAATTTATTAACCTTCTTTCCAAATGATTCAGAATTTTCCTTAGCTTTATTTACTTCATCAACTAATTCATCTTCTGTAAAAATATCTCCATAATTGTTTTTTATATATAAAGCATATATATCTTCATCTGATAATTCATCTACCTTATAAACAGTTTCTTCATTCGCTAGATACTCTTCAATCCCTTTCTGCTTATAGTAATTTACTAAGGCTTCGGAATTTAAATTATTCTCGCGCATAAAGGTGAGAAGATTTATCTCATCATCATCTAGATTATAATTATCTTCTTCCAAATTAAGAAGTTCTATTTGCTCTTCTCTACTTAACTCATTAAACGGGATACTGTGGATTACTCCAGTTTCAGTATCTTCTATTTTTATATTATTATAATCTATCCCTCTAGATTTAAGAACAGATTCTAATAAGGTTTCTTCATTTATATTAGAAGAACTAATATCATTTCCATTGTTTATATCTCCTTCTTGAGATGAATTTCTTTCTTCAATATCCTCCTCAGAATTTTGAGAATTAGAAGTAGAAGTATCCTCCAAAGAATTGAAGATATCTAAATCATTACCATATTCCATAATCTCTTACATTAAAGATGTTCTATATATTCTCCAAATTCAACTAATGATGCCTTTCTAATATTAAATGGAGTAGAAGAAATAGTATCTTTAAAAGAGGCTTTATATTTATCATCTAATTCAAATGATTCTGATTCTAAATTATCCTCTAGAATTTTCATAACTTCTAAATCCCTCTTAATTGTAGCTAAAGTTAAAGCTTTTTGGCTAGGAACTTCGTAACAAAATAATATTAAACTTACATAATTAGCAGGACGCTTAGCATCCACTTTAATGTCAATAGGTCTGTTTTCAATAATCATAGTTCATTAATTTTTTATGTTTCATCCACAAAAGTAGATATTATTTATTTCTTATACAAGGATAAATAAAAAATTTTATTTTTTAAGTTTATAAGATGTTATCTTTATCTTATCTTCAAAACAATCTGAAGTTGCAGTAATTTTACTAATATAATGATTTCTAAATCCTATAGTATTATATCCATACTCTCTTCTTTTTTTAAAATTATACCAATATATAATATCTCTATAATCTATTATAGTTATATTTATATTAAAATTTAAAGAATCTATAGTAAGGTATAGTTTTTCATTATTTATTTTTAGAGTTTCATGTAATGTAATACAATCAATGGATTTAATTATAGGAATGCAAGTATCCTTTATTACTTCTATATTATTTAATATAGTATCCTTAATTATTTTGGTAGTATTTATATTAGCTTTAATTACATTATTTAATTGTTTAATTTTTAGATCTTTTTTTTCTAATTCCGATTTAAGTAAGGAGTCTTTAGATAAGATTAATTTTTTAAATTGTTTCTCTGACACAACATGAACCTGTTGAAGAGAATCTATCATACATAATTCCGAAGTATGAAGATCCCTTAAATCTCTAATCTCCTTAGATTGCTTATTTACTAGTTTTGTTAATCCTATCAATGAAATCAGTAATACTCCTAATAGAATATATTTAAATATTGTTATTTTCATTGGTATTTGTTTTATTTATATTTTTCTTCCATATAGATGTAACAGTATCAGCTCCTAATAGAGTAGTACTACATATGAACAACATATCTGTTATTTCTGGTGCTTCTATAACTTTTACTGTACACCATATACATATAAATAAGCATATAAGCCATCCGGACACTCCACACACTCTCTTAGAACTCAATCCGGAATGAGCTGTAAACATCTTAATAAAGAAATTATTACAGTTCATCTTATTTATTTAATAAGGTATTTAATTTAGATAATATAAGAGTTAATAATTCATTATTCTCTTTCACATAATCTAGTATACATAATATTTGTTGGGATTGTGGATATTTATCACATCCTTTACATTCCCTTAAAGAATCTTCCATATTATTAAGCTTCTATTATTAAATATTCTATAATCATTCTGGAATTATTGTAATCTATATTACCTTCTTGTATACCTCCGATTTGTAGTCCAATAGAATCTAATGGAATAGCATTAACATTTCCAAAATCCCATAAAAGTACTCTTATACTATTTGATTCATTGATATGATATAATTTATTATTTATATATTCTATTGTGAAAATATTAGCTTCTCCCATATTTCCTCCATATATTATAGGGTGATTAATTGGATCAGTATTTCCATTAACGTCTTGTACTACTATTTTAGTTGTTGAGTTAGTAGTATCTGTACTTCTTAATATACTTAAATACTTTCTATCATTAGTATCTGATACTAAAAGAGTTAATAAACAATTATAAGAATTTTCAGAACTTCCAATAGCAGTAATAGTATATTTAAAAGAAACTCTCCAATTATTTTTTCGATTCTCAAATAGATTAGCTATTAATATAGATGAATAATCTTTCATAAACATAGCTCCATAACTATTATGCTGAATTAATCCTAATTCTCGAATAAATGAAGTAACAGAAGATGTAGTTGTATTAGATACTCCATCATATAAAAAATCTGAGATAATATTTTAATTATATCATCATCTGCTGGAAAATCATATAAACTATAACTACTAAGTGGAGTAGGATCGGCTCCAGAGAGAATAGCTCCATCTTTATGTATAAAATTCATATTTGTACTACTAGGAGATCCTAATCTATTAGCAGCATCTTTAAGAGTTAAAAAATCCTTACTCATATTTCTAAGTTTTAGTTCCGAATACTATCCAATCTATAGTTTTTGGATCTTTTCCTCCACTATACAATTCTATATATGTCTTTGTTACACCCATAACATTACAAGAATATCCAGCTTCATTATTTCCCCGAAATGAACATACAGCAGTTCTTGGTATATAATCTCCTTGTAACGATACTCTAGTTTCAGTATGTCCCTCACATAAAGTACTTCCTATCTCAAATACCAAAGGACCTAATGTCATGACTACATGACCTGGTCTAGTTATATCATGTGTAGTCTCTAATATATTATCTAATTCCGTTATAAACTCCGCCATAATTGATTATTTACTGATAATCCTATTATTAAAAATGTTACAGTTTTATCATCTTTTCCCCCCAGAGAAAATGTTACTCCTGTAGTATTTAAACTAGATATACTTATAGCATATCCTTGTTCATCATTATTTTTTAATGAAGCCATTCCGGTAATTATCCCACTAAATCCTTTTAATGGTACAGAAACAACATCATACCCAGGACAAGTAGTAGTTCCATAAGCGATTCGTAGTCCTTTATAATTTATATATGTAACAGGATCTACCATTTCCACGGAATAGTCCTCTAAATTATCTTCTGTTAAAAATTCAGCCATATTTAATCACTTTCTCCTATTATTAAATAATAAAATTCTTTAGGATCTTTCCCTCCGAGTATGAAAGTAGCCGAGGTATTAGTATAAGAGGATAAATTTACTGTATAACCTGCTTCATTATTATTTTTTAAACAACAGAATACTCCATATACTGATTTAAATCCGGAATAAGTAATTGTTATACCTCTACTAGTTATAGAAGAATATCCTCCAACCATTCTGAGTCCTAAACCTTCAATCCCTCCAGATCCAGTAGAATCTAAAGCTCTATCGTCTACAGTTAGATATTCTGCCATATTATATTATTTTAGCTCTTTGTTTTAATCGGTGTACATCATCTTCTAAAGATTGGATTTTGTCTTTTATTATATTTAATTCTAAGGAATCTTTTTTGATAAAGATTCTATGTAAAAATGTTTTAATTTTATTTAGTAACATATTAATTTAATTAATATCCTATAGCTAACCAAAAAAATTCATTTCTGGCATTTACTGGAGCAGTTCCTACTAATTCCACTGTTAGGGAGGAATTTGTGAAGGATTTAATAGTTAAAACATCTCCTTTAGACCAATAACCATAATAGTTATTAGGAGTGAGTTGCACCATACAGCATTTAGTAGGAAATGTTTTTGGATATGATACTGTTGCAGTCATACTTCCAGTATTAAAGTTACTAAGTCCTGACTGAATTAATATCCCCCCCTTGTAAGATATCTGCTCTTGTAGGAGCTGCTTTAGAGAATAAGGTATTTAAATTATCTTTGGTTATAAATTCCTTTGCCATTTATTAATATTTTATTTAATTGTTATATATTTATGTTAATTTTTTATATGTATTTCCACTTCTAATTAATTCTGTCCACCATATATCTCCTTTATAATTGATGAGTTCTGGAAGAATTCCTACAAGTCCAAACTCTTTTACCTCACTGTGGGCATAAATATCAAGTAAATAAGGATGTGATTTTTGGTTAGGTATAGACATACTTATACATTTATTACTTCCATATATTAAACATCTCACAAAAAACCCTGTAATAACTTCTCTAGAAGGAATAGGATATGTTTGTTGCCATGACGTGCGCCAATCCCAAGTATTACTAATTGTTATATAATTCTGACCATTCTCATCTTTATGCCATGTACTGTACCGACCTGTATCTTCTTTAGTAAGAACTTGAGAATACATAATAGGACTAACATCCCTTCCTTTAGTATAAGAACATGAATCGTTAGTCTCATTTACATATAATCTAGCTACACTCCTATACGTTCCTCCAACATCAAAATACGCATAATGATAATTATCAATTTTCTCTGCATAAGAAAAAGTTCTTGGGTATTTAAAATTACTACCAGTATAAGCAGCTATAGCAGTGAGAGTATTATTATATGTATTTAATTTATATATTCTGAATTGCGTATCAGCATCTGGAGAAGATCCACTACAACAAAATAGATAATTACCTGATAAAGCCAAAGTAGCTATATTATACCAATATCCAGTAGAACCACCCAGAGATATAGGTGTAGTAACCATTGTACCCTTAACCACAACTCCGAAAGTGATATGTTTAAAATCGGAAGCTGCATAAACAAACGGAATTCTTTCATCATAAGGATTTGCTACAACACCTATACGACAATAGACACTTCTGGTAGAAAGAAAATCGTTTAAAACCTGCATATTATCAATAGACTTTTGTACTTTCGATAGAGGTATGAATTCCATAGAAGAATACGAAGTTAATAAATCCTCTCTTGCTCCTCCAGAAACAGCTTGGATTTTAGTTACATATTCAGATCCACCTCCACCTCCACCTATAGAAGATCCTAAAATATTATTTGTCTGTGCTATAGTAGCAAAGTCTTCTACTTCAATTTCTTTGTTTCCTGCCATAAATTCTTTAAATTATTTAATTCCTGTTCCAAATATTTAATCCTTTCCTCAAAGGCTTCTTTTTCTATTTCCCTTAATCGATGCTCTTCCTTAAATGCTTCCTGTAAAATTATAGGATATCTTTCATATGAAAAGGTTAATATTGAGTTATGTAATTCTCTAGTTAATTCTGGATAGTATTTATTCCAGTATTGAGCAGAAGTCCCAATAGATATATCCTTTTCATCCATCCAATTATATTTAAATCCAGGAGAATTTAATACTAAAGATAATACTCCAGTTATAGCTTTTATATTGTTTTTATATCTAATATCAGATACAGAAGTATCACCAGCTCCAGCTAAATGAGCTGTGTGTTTGGTAAATATTATCTCATCTTGACTATTAATTTTGGCCATTATTGTTTCAGGTGTTTCTCCGGAAGAATTCATTAATGTATCTACATCAGCCCTTAAACTAAGAATATTCTGTTGTAATGGAACTAAATCAGATAGATAAGATATTTCATTATCTCCCCATGTAATTCTTCTATTAAAAGTGCTAGGTATATTAAACACGTTATTAGTCCCCTCTTTATTTGGAATCCATACTCGAAAATCAGTATCCATACCTAGTATCGACCAGTTTATTTCTTTTGTAGAAGGTGCAGATAATTTAAGCATTCCGTTTATCTCACAATCTCCTTTTAATCTTATATATCTACAATACACTTTTTCAGAATAGACTCCGTATATATCAGAACCTAATAAAGTATCAAAATATATAGGATCTCTAATACCTTCTAAACACCCTAATCTTAATCTAGGAGATAAGGGTGCAACTTCATCATTTATACCTAAATAAGATTTATCTAAACATTCTCCAGTCTTAGGATTTGTTTCTCTAATACTATGTAAATATAAAGAATCTTGAGTTTTTAAATATAAAATATCCCCAACTTCTGGAAGTTTTTCTAATTCTCTCTTTCTTTCCTCATCAGTAGTTTTATCTAAATACTCTTCTAAATCCTTATCTAAAACATTCCCATCGATAGTAGCAACTATATTACATCCAGAAATTGTAAAAGTACCCTCATCATAAATCCATTCTAATTTTTCAATCTTAATTCTTCCTTTAGATATTATTTTAGTAGTAGGAATTAAAGTACTTACATCAATCCCTTCCTCAGAATTTTCTGGGATTTCTACATTATATCCATAAGAATGCTTCTCAAAATATAAATAATCTCCTATTTTTATATTATAAATCCCATTTATAGATATCTCATATTTAATAGGAATAACTTCTCCAGATTCTTCTTCATCAGGAACTATTTCAGATATACTAGATACAATTCCTTGTGGTTCAAAGAAATAATTAGTATTTAATCCTCTAGTAATAAAATCCTTCTCTTTAGATGAACTATCCCCAAACGGGCCTTTAGCAGAATTTCTTACTATTAAATTATCCACTTCTAAAGTCCACTCTGAATTTATATTCTCTAATCTATATCCAGCCATTCCCTCTATGAAATTATCAGATATTATCCCAGAATTAAGAACAGCTTTATCTTTCACATATATATTTCCATCTACCTCAAAATTATAGTTATAAGTTGGGGGATATCCTATAGATATATATTTTCCATTTATATATGTGATACCTTCTTTAGAATTAAATTTAATTCCAGAAGTATTAGTATCTAAAACTATTTCATTATTATTAACTACTATATTTAAATAATCTTGTTGATTTTTTACCTGCAACCCATTTGGACCAATTACATTAAGATCTCCGGACCCATGGAGATTATTTTCTAAATTAATAGTCACTTTATCTTTAACTACTCCTCCAGAGGATAGATTTAGATATAATTCTACTAAAGTTCCATTGTTATTATAGTAATGAACTTTATCATCAGAATTAAAATAAACAAAATCAGTAGGTAAGATTGCAATATTATCTTGGTTATCTATAATAACTTTTAAATTCCTTTGAGCAGTTCTGATTTGTTCTAGAGTAAGATTTTGATTATAATTGATAGCTAAATAATCCTCAGAAGTTTCTACGTCGTCTCTATTAGATAATACTGGATATAGCACTCCATTTATTTGAAAATAAATTGAATCTTCTGATTTTACAAAATACCAACCATCAGCAGCTCCTATATCATTTTTATTCTGAACAATATTTATACTATTAGTATCATCAGTAGTCTTACATACCTTTCCATTAGAAATAAGATCTAAAAAAGAATTTCCGAATCTAACTTTTATATTACCTTTTCCATTAAGAATAATATCAGTATCAGCAGATCCTACCATTAAATATGGCTTTCCTAGAATCTTTTCTACTTTAATAAGTTCTCCCATAAAAGTACTTTGTTATATTTTACAAATATAATAATTCTAGGTAAAGAATCCAATAATTGGTATATAATAAAAAAAAAGAAGAGAATCCCTTCTCTTCTTTCATTTTAGATAGTTAATCTCTATCTTCCTTATGTTTATGTTTTAAATGCTTCATATAATGATAGAAAGCTTTTCCCTCTGGAATAGCTTTATCACGTAACCATAAATATGTAAGCTTAGCACACATTTGAATATCGTCTTTACATAAATCCTTAAATAAATGATAACAGATATTTAATGCATAATGCCAATCATGTTCATTAAAATCCTCAAACTCAACTCCGAATTTTTTAGCGACTTGTTTTGATTCCTCATATTCAAATTCAGCTTCTTTTGCTTTATAATCTTCCATAATACATTCAAAAGCTTCTTCACATAAATCTTTTGTGAAATGAGGGCCATTAATCATTTCATAGAGTTTAAATTTAATTATATGATACATTTCAGGACATTCCTCTTTTAAAGATTCCATTGCATCAATAAATTTATCCTCTAAATCTTCAAATAATTCAGAATCATCATCTTCATCATCTTCGAATAATCTAGATCTTTTATGTTTATATTTATATTCTTCATCATCTTTCTTAAACTTCTTATTAGTTCCTACATATTCCTCATCACTTCCCTCATTCTCATCATCTTCTCTAAATCCTCTATATTTCTTAGATTCTTTAGCTTCGTATGGATAATGTTTCTTATGGGATTTCTTTTTACTTCCCATCTCCGACATCTCCCGTAGTAATTTCTTTATTCCTTCGATTGATTCCATTGCTTATAATTTTAGTAAGTTCTTCAATTTTCTTTTCTAAAGCTAATATCCTATTATCATCAGAAGAAATTCGTCCAAGTGAAGGATTATCCCCTAATAATTCTTGTTCTACTTTTTCACATTCTTCTACTATTTTATTATATCTATCTAAAGATTTAAGTTGATTAGTAGCGTCAGTTTTCCTTACTCTGATTTCCTGTAATACATCCTCTTTAGTGATACATACAGTACGTGTATCAGCTCTAGCTATAGACATATCCCTAGTTACAGTAAATGGGAATTGAACACCATTAAATAATGCGGTAATAGTTAAACTCTGAACCGGTTGATTAATTCCGGTCTTCTGCATAAGAGTTTGGTATACATTATTTAAATTCTCTTTAGGAGGTTCATTAACAATAACTGTTTGGACTAATCCTTTTATATAAGTTAAATCCTTTTTAAATTGATTATAATCAATTAAATATAAAACATCACCTGGTTTTAATTCTCCGAAATTCATAAGATATTATTTTATTTAAATATTAAACATTACGCACCAGGAGTAGCTGCTACAGCAAACTCTAATGCTACATTTCTTGAAAATTTATTAAATGCTCCATCTGGACATCCACCGCAAGTATTAGTAAACGTTTCAGCATCATTTAAAGTAGTTGTGGTAGTTATAGTAGGAAGAGTACCTACAGAAGGAGGAGTAGTTAATTCTAGAGGAATAGTTATAGTATACTTCTTCACAGTAGTTTTAAGAACTGAACAAGAAACAGGTCTATAAGTTATCGTGTGCACTAGCGAATAATTTAATAGAAACACATTAGAAGTACCTACTCTAGTTATAACAGGATCTTCGATAGTAATTGTACTGGAAAATCCTTCTCTACATATTAAAGATGGGAATCTTTCTACTATTTGGAGATAAGTAACTCCTTCATTAACGAATCCTTTATTATTTATTACACTCATAACAGTATTGTATTAAATAAGGGAGATTTCTCTCCCTTATGATGTTAATATTTAAATTAAGCAGGAGTTACAGTTGTCGAAGCCGGACATCCACACCCATTATTGCATCCGTATCCGTTATTATATCCATAGGGATAAGCTTGGTAAGCAGGAACTGGTCTCGGAGGAATTATACATTCGAGATAGTCCAATTTAGCGGTAATAGGATTAATTAAAGCTTGTAAAGCGTTATATTGCTGTAAGGTCTGAACACTGTTATTCAATTCAGCATTTCTAGTTTGAAGAGCTTCGATCTTGTAATCACACATCATATCTTTAATAGACTGGAATCCTTGGTTAATAGCTATAGTCTGTGCATCTATTTTAGATCCTACATTAGCAAAACCTTGGTTCATGTTATTATTTATATTACAAGTTTGTTCCTGACAACGTAATTGTTCCTGATAACCTAAACTAGTTAAATTTAAATTAACAGCATCTATTGATCTCTGAGTAGAGCAGCAACATTGATTAATAGCTTGTTCTATAGAACATCCAGTAGATTGAACAGTACTTAAGATAGCACTATTAGATGCACAGATTTGATTGATTATATCTTTCTGACCAAGACCTACAGTCTGACCAACCTGATTAATAGCATTCTGAATTGCGTTAGTATCACAATTTAACTGAGTAGCTAAATTCTGTACAAAATTCACATTATCTCTAGATGCAGAATTAATAGCAGTTAGTAAGTATTCATTAGATAATGCTGACTGTACTTCCGGAGTTCCAAAACCAGCACCGAATCCATTACGCCCAAAGCCACCAAAACCACCATTACAGAAAGCTAGGATAAAAATAAGCCAAACAGCCCATTGACCTCCCCAACCATCATTATTATTTCCATCTTTAGATAAAGCTAAAAGACCTGCTAAATCATTTATTCCACTACCAGACTTTCCAGCTTCTGGAATAAAATTAAAAATATTAGGCATTCCATTGCCCATTTCGGTAAAATTTGCCATAGATTAAATAAGTTTAAATTAGACATAAAAAAACTATCTTCGCGCTCTGATTGTTTTCATAGCACAAAGATAGTTAATATATGATTTATTTAAACTTATTTTCTATCTGCAACTCACACATGTGGTATTTTAATTTAAATTCTTTATCATAGTTCTTTAAATATTCACATTTATTTACAGCTCTTATTATAGTAGAATGGTGTTTATTATAAATCTTTGATAAACGATAGAAAGAAATTCCATATTTAACATGTAAGAAGTAGAATAAAATACTTCTTGCATCTGTATGAGATCTAAGCTTTCTATTATCTCTCAATTCTTCTATTGTTATATTGAATATATTAGAGATTATACTTTCTAATTTATTTATTATTTCTTCCATAGAAATCATATTTTAAATTTTATATACACTCTCTCTAGTATCAAAAACGTGTATATAAGCTATCATATCTATGGAAATTATATTAGATAAATTATAAAGTTATTATATTAATTTTTGTATTAAAGAAGTTAAATCATTTAATCTATTATTTAAAGAGTTGATATCATCTTTAAATTTCTTTCTTTCTTCTTCTCTTAATCTATGTTCTTCTTTTAAAGCTTTTTGTAATACTACTGTATATCTTTCATATGAGAAAGTTTTTGTTCCATCCTCCATCTCATGTACTAATTCCGGGATTTTATCTTCCCAATATTGTGCTGAGGTACCTATAGAGGTAGTTGTTTCATCTTTCCAGTTATATGTAAATTCTGGAGCATTAAGAACTTGATCTAAGGTATTCTCTGGTAAAGAATTAAAATTAGATTTGAATCTTATATCTGATGTAGATTGTAACCCTGCTCCAGCTGAACATACCACATGCTTACTGAAAGTAATTTCAGACTGGGAGTTAATTTTTGACATGATAGTAGCAGCTGTCTCGGCACTTGGTATAGAAGGCTTGTTACTTAAATCATTATAACTTCCTGATGTAGCTACGGTAGCAAATGATGGTTTACTTGTAACTTCACTCCAAGCAGGCC
>ULSK01011237.1_pt1 | contig 70856 bp, 59 predicted proteins | sample 1956311 | NCBI WGS metagenome assembly ULSK01 (sample SAMEA4835706, study PRJEB28245) | human gut metagenome | biome: gut microbiome; material: fecal sample | place: Denmark | collected 2008 | reverse complement strand
TTAAACACGCTGAAAATTGCGTTGTCGCTTTGACTTTAGTTTTATCTGCCATTGTCACCGTACTCTAAGCATATTCTTCATAAATTTGAGGAAAAAATAAAAACCTCGCACAATGGACAAAGACAGAATTGTAGCAGGCCTTGACGTGCACAAAAATAGTGGTTTTTTCTGATCTTGTACACTAATGCAAAATCCTATTGCTGCAGTCCGACCTGCTTTCTTAAAAGGAATGATTTAGAAAACGAGAGAAAATCCTTAATTTTGTAGAGTAATATTTCAGCAAAACAACGATACGATATGTTCAAAATAGGCAAAATCAATAGCTTAACGATATTGGAACGCAGTGATTACGGGCTTTACCTTGGCGTAATCGATGATACTTCAGCCGACTCGCCACAGGTGAAGCACGCTACAGAAGAACTTGGTGATGCTTCTCCCACGCGTGTGCTTTTGCCTAATAGATATTGTACTGCCGATATGACTATAGGCTCAACGCTTGATGTCTTTGTCTATAACGATAGTGAAGACCGTCTTGTAGCAACGACGGAGAAGCCGATAGCCATGGTAGGCGAATTTGCGTACTTGCGAGTGCGAGATGTTAATCGTATCGGAGCTTTCCTTGACTGGGGGCTCTCCAAGGATTTGCTTGTACCTTTTGCCGAACAGCGGTCGCGTATGCACATTGATGGCATATACTTGGTATATGTATACCTGGACAATGCTACCGGCCGTATAGCGGCTACAGCAAAGATTGGGAAATATTTGGACAATGTTCCGACTGATTACAAGCACGGGCAGGCGGTCAATGTTCTGGTGACCGAGCGCACCGATATAGGGTGGCGCGTGATTGTGGAGAACTTGCATCGCGGTATGCTGTATGCCAATGAATTATACGGTACCTTGCAAAGCGGTCAACGACTGAAGGCTTACGTCAAGAATGTACGTCGCAGCGATGGCCGCGTAGACCTGACACTCACAGCTCCCGGTGTCGGCGGTCGTGCCCGGTCGTTGTCTGATACGATCCTCGAAAAGCTGAAGCAAGGAGATATGCCGCTTACCGACAAGTCTTCGCCGGACGAAATAGCCGCCCTGCTGCATTGCTCGAAAAAGGATTTTAAGCGAGCCGTCGGAATGTTGTATCGCGAGCGCCGTGTCACGATAGACCACGCCACCGGAGCCGTTGGCCTGTCGTCAAACAATAAATAGTGTTTCAGAATCTCTAACCGTTTTTCAATCAGATTTATATGAAGAGTTTCGGATCAAAGCCATGGGTACTGCCGCAGTTGGTACTCGTCATCGGCACTTACGACAAAGATCATACGCCCAATGCGATGAATGCCGCGTGGGCCGGGCAATGGGATTATGAGAAAATCGTGATTTCGTTGGGCAGTCACGCAACTACCGACAACCTTAGGGTAAATGGCGATTTTACTGTCGCTTTTGCCACTGTCGATACTATGGCGGCTGCTGATTATGTGGGCCTTGTGAGCGGACGAAAGGTCCGTGACAAGGTCGCTCGTGCCGGCCTGGAGTCGAAACAAGCCGGCAACGTGGATGCTCCGGTATTCAGTGCCTTTCCTATGACGCTCGAGTGTCGGGTGTCCCGGATGATAGACGAAAGCGAAACCGGATGCTATCTTGTCGGCGATATTGTCAATGTGCTGTGTGACGAGCGATACCTTACGCCTGACGGCATGCCGGATGTCACCAAATTGGACTTGATAACCTACGACCCGATACATAACGGCTATATCCGGCTGGGCGAGCGCGTCGGCGATGCCTTCGCGGCTGGCAATGCTTTCAAAGATAAGTGAATATAATAACGACTCCAAGAAAGTGCTAAAGAGATATGGCTGAAGCGTCCGATGTAATTGCCGCTTTGTCCGAGATGCAAGACGAGGCGCAGCGTCTAATTCTTCTTCGGTTTTTTAAGACCGGACCGGGAGAATATGGCGAGGGTGACCGCTTTTTAGGGCTTCGCGTACCGCAGACGCGCGAAGTGGTAAAGCGGTTTCGCCTGAGTGTGCCTTTAGACCAAATAGCCGTGCTGTTACAGTCTCAATGGCATGAGGTACGACTATGCGGCTTTCTGCTGCTTGTCGAGGAAATGAAGGCCGCAACGCCGTCAAAGCGCATTGCCCCTACCGAATATGCCGATAGGCGCGAACAGATCGCTCATTTTTATCTGACGTATGCCCGGCGGGCCAATAACTGGGATCTCGTGGACCTTTCGGCCGGATACATCCTGAGCGCATGGTTGTTGCAGCCATGTACCGATGGGACTTATCCCGACCGTAGCATTCTTGACGCCCTTGCGGAAAGTACCAATTTATGGGAACAGCGTATAGCCATTGTCAGCACCTCGACATTGATACGCGCCGGCCAATATGAGGACACCCTACGCATAGCCGACAAACTGCTCGGCCATCCACATGACCTCATACACAAGGCCGTAGGATGGATGTTGCGCGAGGTCGGCAAGAAGGACATCGAGTTGCTGCGCCGCTATCTCTCCGATCGCTACAGCCGAATGCCGCGTACCGCCTTACGCTATGCCATTGAGCGCATGGATGCCCCCGAGCGCCAAGCATGGCTCAGCCGCTGATAGGCTTGACCAATCCCCCGTTTGTAGAAAAGGCTGTCAATCAGTAGACAATATAAAAAGCAAGCCCAAATCCAGCTATTTAGGAATTTGGGCTTGCTTTATTGGGGGATTGAGCTTACTTGTTGATTGTCAATCTGTTATTTGCTGAGTTATCGTGCGACTTTGAAGGTGCGGCCTGCGACCTTGACGATGTAGACGCCCTTGGTCGGCAGCGCGATTGTGCGGTCAGTGCCGCGGTACATATCTATACCGTTCATGTCATACACACGGATTTCATCGGAAGCGTCTGCGCCGCTTACTTCGACCTGTCCGTCACGCACATTGACGTTGATGCCGCCCTCGTCAGCCGTCACATCATCCACACCGCCGAAGTCCTTCTCCTCCACATGCCGGAAGTTGCGCCAGCATGCCGGTTTCGAGTACGCGTCCTTAGCCGTCTTTGGCACATTAAGTGTCGCGTCACGGTAAGTTATGAGTTCGAAGGTGTTGTCTGCACCGATTGGAGGCAGTGTGCTAAGGGTATTTACTGTTTTAATGTTTGTACACCCGACAAAGGTTTCAGCTGCCAATAGTACCTCAGACCCTTCGATCGTAACTGCTGTGAGACCGGTACAATTCTCGAATGCTCTTTTGCCGACAGACTCTACTTTCTGTGGTATACTTATCTCGGATAACCCTTTGCAGTATGAGAAGGCGTATTCTCCGATGGAAGTGACTGAGTTGGGGATGGTCAATGAAGTAAGCCCAGAGCAGTCGTAGAAGGCGTAGCCGCCGATGGAAGTTACTGAGTTGGGGATGGTCACGGAAGTCAGCCCGGAGCAGTCGGAGAAGGCGGAGTTGCCGATGGTCACGGAAGTCAGCCCGGAGCAGTATGAGAAGGCGTATTCTCCGATGGAAGTGACGGAGTTGCCGATGGTCACGGAAGTAAGCCCGGAGCAGTCGCGGAAGGCGTTATCGCCGATGGAAGTTACTGAGTTGGGGATGGCCACGGAAGTCAGCCTGTAGCAGTTGCGGAAGGCGTAGTTGCCGATGGAAGTGACTGAGTTGGGAATGGTCACGGAAGTGAGTTCTGAGCATTCGGAGAAGGCGCGGTCGCCGATGGAGGCGACTGAGTATTGTGTATCATTGTAACTAATGGTTTCCGGGATAATGACAGAGCCTCGATACGACATATCCCCTTTAGTTACCATTGCGGTCTTATCTGTGCTATTCAAGTCGTAGTATATGCCGTCAATTTGGATATCGTAGGCGAAGGATACCGCAGGCAGTACGACCAAGCAAACGACCGTAAGCAATTGTTTAGCTATATAATTCATGGGTATGTGCTTAGATATTGATTTGTTTATTGATATCACAGGGGGTCATTGTGGAGGAATAGGGCGCCATTAATGGATGCTTGGGTGAGCCGTCACGATTTAATGCCGGACCTATTTGGAAGTATTTGGGGTTGTACGGTTTGAGCGCGTCCATGATGTCGCGAAGGCAGGGTCGTAGGTACTTACGGCTATTGATGTTGCCGCCATAGGCCATAAGTATTGAGGCCTCGGGATGCGACGATACGACATTGACGATTTCTTGTATGTTGGCGGTATGAAGTGCGGCATCGCACTCTTGCGGCAAGGCTGCCGGATTGGTTGCACGCAACGGATAGACGTTGAGCATCACGAAGCTGTCGAAGCCATAACGCTCGGCAAAGCCCATAACGCGGCGCATCGTTGGATCAGGTTTGTTCTTATCCGCCGTACTAGGATTGATGCCAAAGACTATCAGTGGGTTATCACCTTTGTTTGTGAGAGAGTAGCGAACATGTTCGTCTCCCACCATTTTTACTATATCGTATTTCATAGCGCTTATTTTTGTATGCCAACGGCAAACTGCTTGAATTCCTCAATAAACGATCGAGAAGCCTCATCATCGGCATTATAGACACGATACTTGCGACAGTTCGGAATAACGGACTTAGTCTGCAGTGCGTATGGGTTTGCGGCGCCAAAGTAATAGAACTCTCCGCAGATTAGTACATATTTACCGCGCAGATCGTGTTCCATCTGCCATTCTTCATGAAAATGGTTCTGAATCCATCTGAACCCTAATGGCGCTTTTTCATCCGGCATATAGATATTATCACCGAAATCGTCATCAGACATACTAGCCTTGGCCGATTTTAGGCCGCAGCCGCCTGATGCAACGACTTCCTTAATGCCACAACCACCGCCATTTGCCTCTACAAAAGAGCCCCTCAAGGATTTAGGTCGTTTCTGTTTGTACTGTTCCCAATACTCAGCATAGGTCAGTTTCTTTGTAACACGACCAATCCATATGACTTTTTCTTCGCCTTTTTTGCCTCGATAGATAATCTTCTTACCATCACTAACACTATTTGCCGTGAAGGCGGCGATCCAGTCGCCCACTTGCGCAGTGCGGCGGATATCAGGCTTGCAGTTGGCAAGTGTCAAAACTCCGTGAAAAGGATTTGGCGCGAAACCTGTATCGAACGTTTCGCGATAAGCACAAAGTCTTGTCATTTTAATTATAGTTAGTTAAATTAATATGTAGCACATAGTGCCGATGTTTTGCAGCCGCTATGTAAGTTTGAGCATATTGTTTTGGGTGTTATCGTGTTGGATACCGCAAATATACGCCTTTCCGGCACAACGGCCAAGCCTTTCGTAAAATTTTAGCTCTGCGTCCTACTCCAAGGCGCAAACTGCGGCGAAAAATTACGCCATCCCTTATCCTACAAAAGGTCATGGGAGTCACTTCTACAGGCAATATGTACCGTTCTGGCTCGGCACATATTCATTTGGCCTCAAGCGCCTTGCGATACTCGGCGATTTTGACGAGAAGTTCGGAGAGAGCCTGAGCGATGGTTTCTGCCGGAGTTTGTAGTGGGAAGATGCGGTACAGGTGCTTATGGGGCGCCTTCGCATTCCACTGGTTATATGGCTCTTTGCCTTGCCATAAACCCTCGACAAGCGCACGAGTCGCATTTTCATCGTATGCGCGAGTGAAGAGCACAATGGATAGGTTGTCGCCGTCCTTGCATAAATCCACAGCAACAGTTTTCGGACCTTTGATATACTTGCCTGTTTTGGGACTGTGGTCAAAGTATAAGTCGTGAACCAGACACTCTTGTCCGTAATTGTAGCGTTTGAATCCGGCGCTGTCGGTCAATGCTCCAATAAGGTCAAGCCGCTGCTTAATTGTCAGATGGTCGCTTTTACCCAGTGCCTCCTTGGTTGCGGTATCGACATTGCGCCGGTACTCGTCCATAGTATCCGGCTGCACCAACAAGGCTTGGAAGTTTAACAGAGTGTTCTTCCAATCCTCGCTATCAACCTTGATTACGTCTTCGGTTGATTCGTAAAGCTCCTTAGTGAATACATTGGCGATATTGAAGAGCGGTGCCAGCATATCATTGCGGTCGTCTTCACCATTCTTTATTTTGACTATGATTTCGCGAACATTTTCGCTTATTTCGCGTATTGACTGCGAGCCGGTGTGCATGGCGATGTTGGCTACCTGGAACTGCAACTGGATTTCTTCCTGCGGCTCGATTTTCAAGTCTTGCAATACATCACACAGTTTCTGGAGAAAAGCCTTATATATTATCAATCGTTCCTCAAACACCTTTGCGCTACGCTTGGCATTGCGTTCTTTGTCTCCCTGCCCCTTCAAAAGCAACTGCGTTATTACAGCAGTAATTACAACGCCGAAGACGGCGAAGCCGCTAATCAAGCTGATCTTTCAGGAATGCTTCTATCGTTTTTTTGCCAACTTTTGACTTTCTCTTCCGTGTTGTAGTAACGCGAGCACAGCCCCGAAGGGTTAGGTATATAAGCGAGGGGGATGTCGTTGTGTTTACTATACTTGAAGTTGATGCCGGAGTCTTTTATCTGCTTAACGGGACCTTGTTTGAGTGTGTCGAACGGACTGCGGCCCAATGCAACGATGTGTTTCGGCTTAACAATTTGGATGAGTTCCTTCAATAGAGCCTTTGCTTTGGGGTGAATATCCTTAAACGATAAGCAACCTTTCTCGATGCGAGTGTTAATGAACACTTTATTTGTGCCGACGCAATTTTCAAAGGCTGAAGAAAGATAGCTGTTGTTGCTTTCGCCTTGCTTATAGTCGAAAACGGATTGAAGGCGTCGAGCCCACGCATCCTCGTTTGCCCCAAGCAGATAGTAGTTTTTAACAACCCCGTGCTCGTCTTCACGGCACAAAAATGGTTTTCCGTGATAGCTTGCTCCGGGATTTATACCTACAATCATTAGGTCGGGGTTGTAGTGAACGTCCGTCTGGAAGACATAGTATAACAGAGAATTTCTGTCTTTATCGATGTCCTGATCCGCATACGGAGCATAGATTTCCTGCACTTTCTTCCAATAATCATCAAGTGCAGCTTTAAACTGTTTTTTGTCTTGTAGCATGGTTGTTTTTGTATATGGTTTTATATTTTCGGCACCGGAGTGCCGGTGTTTTGCGGTTTGGGAATAAACAGAAAAAAGAGCGCAATCTTTTCCTTTTTGTCTTATCAATTCGGTTGGGCTCTGGTAATGCCTGAAATCATGATAAGCAGTAGGAGCAGTCTGCGCCCTGTATAGGGGGCAAACCTACTGAACTAATTATCTTTGATTTCGAGGTTGAATTTACCAGATTTAACCGAATCAATAATTATCAGCAAGTTATGCTAAAATATGTCGTAGGGTATCGTTATGTCTGTTTTGTGTATATCGTGATGTGTTATTTTGTTTTACACCGCAAATATACGCAGTAATTTGGTAACGAACAAATACTTTCGCAAAATTTTAGCGCTACAGACTGCTCCAATACGCAGACTGCGGCGCAAAGTTACAGCGTCGCTTGTACCATTTATTGTTACAGGTTCATAATCTTTCGATTTTATATCGAAGAATAGATGCGCACCGAGCCGGCATATTGTAAAGTCAGCGCGGCATTATACCTTATGCTTCGACGCGTATTCAAACTTCTATGACTATGCCGCGCAAAATAAAAGGCCGGCATCTGTTGCGAATGCCGGCCCTCGTATGGTTGCTCCCGGTGTGACGGTAAAGAATCAGAACGGGAGGTCGTAGCGGTTGAGCGAAGCAAGGCCGGCTCGATAGGCATAGTCCGCTTCGAGATACTCCTGACGTGCTTGCAGATAGTAATTCATTTCCTGAATCAAGGTGATGACATTGGTCTCGCCGCCATGGTATGCCATCAGTAGCAACTCGGGATACTCGTCATCAAGCACTACGGGCGAAAAATGCTTGAGCAGGTCTTGTTGACGTAGCGTTTGGTCGTACAGCGCGGACACTTGTGTCTCGATGTCGTTAGCTGTCTGTGCACGGTCATACTCAGCTGCCGTTTGGCGAGCTTGTGCGGCTTGACGCGCCTTCCGTCCCGAGAAAACCGGGACGGAAATGCCGGCCGTAACGCCGTTGAAGCTGTGCCCGTCTTCTATCGAATGTTTATAGCCCAAGCTCAGAGAGGGTAGGCGGCCCATGCGAGCAGCTTCGCCTTCAAGACGCGCTGTCTCTATTGCGCGGTCCGAAAGTGCTATTTCGGGCGACTGACGGGCCTTGTCCAAGTAGTAAGACAAGGCATTGAGCGGCTCAACATCGTATTGGGTCATATCCACGGCAATATTCTCGCCGTTATTCAGCGCCGTCAGAGCAGATTCTACTTTTTGACGCTCGGAACGCACCTGCGCGATTTGGGTGTCAAGGCGGAAAATCTCGAACCGAACTTTCTTGAGGTCAAGTAACGTGAGTTCGCCTTTATTATAGCCGTATTCGATGCTGTGTGCCAACGAGTCCATATTGGCCTTTAGACGTTCCAGCAACGACAGGTGCTGTGTCAGGTAGGTGCCGCGTACCATCTGCTGCCGTGCTTGGCCGGCTACGGTCAGAGCCGCTACGCGACGGCGTTCTTCGTTGGCGGCCGATACCGACCCTATGACTTTTTTTTGTGCGCCGTACAATCCCGGCCATGCAAAGCCCTGGGATACTTCCAGCTCCCAGCGGTTATCCGTTCCGTCTCCGAAAAGGTATCCGCCCGAGACCTCCGGGTCGGGCAGCGTATTGTCATTCTGCAAGGACAATACATCTGCGTTGCCCGAAGCTTGTATGCCTTTGACGCCCGCGTTATTAGCTACAATGCGTGCAATGGCTTCCCTCTGTGATAGCGTTTGGGCGCTGCCCGACAAGGATGCGAGCACGCAGATACCTGAAAATATGTATAAAATTATAGGTTTGTTCATTATAATATGTGTTGTGTTATGATTGCCTATGTGCGATAGCTGACAAATGCTATGCTTGTGTCGGCTCAGCGCCTTTGCGCAGGCACATTTTGCGGTATATTACCGGAACTACAAATACATTCAGGATGGTGGCCGATACCAGACCTCCGAGGATGACTACGGCGAGCGGCGACTGGATCTCATTGCCCGGAGCATCGCCGTTGACAGCAAGCGGTATCAGAGCCAGAGCCGAGGTCAGAGCCGTCATCACTATGGGCAGCAGTCTGTCACCCGAACCGCGCATGATGCGGTCGTGCAGCCCCATACCTTGGTCACGCAATGCGTTGTACCGGCTGATAAGCAGCATGCCGTTGCGCGTGGTGATACCCAATAGTGATATGAAGCCGATAATGGCCGGGATATTAAGTTCCGCTCCGGTAAACACCAGTATGAATACGCCGCCAATCATAGCCAAAGGCATATTGATAAGTATCAGCAACGATTGCGGTATACTCTTGAAATCCTGGTATAGTAGCATAAGTATCAGCAGTAAAGCACCCAACGAGGCCCATGCCAAGGTGCGTGAAGCAGAAGCTTCGCTCTCGAATTGTCCGCCATAATTAAGGTAATACCCTTCGGGTAGTTTTACCTTTTGTGCAACATCATCCTGTATCTTGTTGACCACGCCACGTAGGTCACCGCCTTCGACATTTGCCGAAATAACGATGCGGCGTTTGACATTCTCGCGGTTTATGGTGTTGGGACCGGATGTGGATGCGACTTCCGCCACATCCGACAACGGCACTTTGCCTTGCGGAGTATCAATGAGTAAGTCCGAAATGTTTTGCAGCGAGCTGCGCGAGCCAGGCTCAAGCATCAGCGAGATGTCATAAGGTATACCATCCTCGTATACCTGTGACACGGCTGTTCCGGCCAGCGATGTCTCGATTGTGTTGCGCAGGCTCTCCATAGTGACGCCATAGCGAGCTAACAACTGGCGATTAGGACGTATGGCTATCTCCGGTCTTTCGATTTGTTGTTCGATATTGACATCCACAACGCCTTCTTGCTCGGAGATGATGCTCTTGATTTGAGTGCCGAGTGCGAAGAGCTTATTTAGGTCATCGCCAAACAATTTGATGGCTATCTGAGCCTCCGTACCCGAAAGCATAGCGTCTATACGGTGAGAGATGGGTTGGCCGATTTCGATATTGGCGCCCGGGATTTCGGAAAGTTTTTCGCGTATTTCGCGCACCATTTCGCCGCGAGTACGATCTTTGAGGGTGTATGGCGCCTCAATTTCGGAGACATTGACACCGAACGAATGTTCGTCCAATTCGGCGCGACCGGTTTTGCGAGCTGTTGTGCGCACCTCCGGTACTGATAGTATCAATTTTTCGGCCTCCGCCCCGATTTTGTCGCTCTCGTCAAGCGATATTCCGGGAAGAGTGGAAATATTGATGGTCATTGAGCCTTCGTTGAAAGACGGCAGGAAGCTGCGTCCCAGAGTGAAGAACAATGCCATAGCGGCTACAAACAGGACGCCTACGCCGGTGAGTACGGCACGCGAGTGCTTGAGACACCATTCGAGAGCGGCTGTGTATCCGGTGCGCATCTTACGAGTGACGTATGGGTCGCGGTCGGCCTTAGCTGTCGCTTTTTTAGACCCCAGTAAATAATAGCACATTACCGGCGTCAGAGTCAGTGCTACGATGGTCGATGCTATCAGAGCCACGATGAAGGACACGCCTAACGGCACAAGCATGCGACCTTCGATACCTGACAGGAAGAAAAGCGGGAGAAAACTTGCAATAATTATCAGTGATGAATTGAAGATAGGCATACGTACCTCGGCAGAGGCGTGGAAGACGACATCAAAGACGCTGTGTCGTTGGTCAGGTGGTAATTCGCGGTTTTCGCGTAGACGCTTATATACATTCTCAACATCCACGATGGCATCGTCCACCAACGACCCAATGGCAATGGCGATACCACCGAGACTCATAGTGTTGAGCGTATAGCCCATAAAGTGCAGCACAAGAACCGCCAAGATGATAGACAAAGGCAAAGCAACAACGGATATAACCGTCGTGCGTGTGTTCATCAGGAAGAAGAATAAAACGATAATCACGAAAAGCGCACCTTCGAGCAATGCTTCCTGAAGATTAGATATTGAAGTGTCGATGAATTGACTTTGCTTGAAGATGTCTGTTGCGATATGCACGTCTGCAGGGAGAGTTTTGGAGACTTCGGCCAAATCCTTCTCAATAGCTTCTGTCAAATCGATTGTGCCTACGGACGGCTGCTTGGTAACCGTGACTAAAACCGCGGGATGAGCCTTGACCGATCCTGCTCCGAGTCGTGGGTGAGCTCCGGCAATTTTTACATCGGCGATGTCCCCCACAGTGACGACACCTTCTTCATTGCTACGTACTACGGCAGCTGCAATATCCCCGGTGGCAGTGGTGTTGATTTCGCCCTTGACAATGTATTCGTTGCCGTAATCATAGACTATGCCGCCTGTCGCGTTTTGATTGAGGCCCTCAACGGCAGCACGTACTTCATCAATAGATACGCCCAATGCTTGCATACGTTGCGGCTCCATCTGTATTTGGTACTGACGCACATCGCCGCCAAGTACTGCGACTTGTGATACACCGCCCAAAGACAAAAGTCTCGGACGAATTGTTTTATTGGCAATGGTGTTAAGATCCATCATGGACGTCGAATCGGCAGTCAGGCCTATAATCATGATTTCTCCCAATATGGACGATTGGGGCCCCATGGTAGGTTGCTTTACGCCCGGAGGCAATGTCCCGGACAGCGAAGCAAGGCGTTCATTGACTATTTGTCGGGCGCGATATACATCAGTACCCCAATCGAATTCGACCCAAACCACCGAGAATCCGGTTGTGGAGGACGACCGGACGCGACGGACGCCTGTGGAACCGTTTACGGATGTTTCGATGGGGTAGGTAACTAATTTTTCAACTTCCTCGGGCGCCATGCCCGGAGCCTCGGTCATTACAACGATGGTGGGAGCATTGAGATCCGGGAAAATATCCACCTGGGTGCGCATAAGCGTTATGGTGCCGAATATCAGCGCCAATCCCACCAATATGAGAATTGTCAGGCGGTTGTTAAGCGAGAAATGAATGATTTTATTAAGCATAACTATAAGGTATTCGTTATTTAACAGACTATGATGTAGTTATGCATATCAATGGCTGTGCGAATGGCCTTCGGGTACTACGCCGGATTTTTCGGCAAGGCGGACAGTGGTAGTGCCTTCGACTACGACTTTGTCTCCTGAATGAAGACCGGAGAGAATCTCGGTGCGTACACCATCGCTTTGTCCTATGGTGACGGGCACTTTCCGGCACCCATCTTCGTCAAGTTGTATGTACACGAAGTAATCGCCCTGCTGCTCGGATAATGCCGATACAGGGACAGTGATTACATTGGCTCGTGGTTGCCCTTCAAGGTATACTTCTACGATAGATCCGGGAACGATGCTGCCGTTGTTGTTGAACGAAAAATATATGGGGATATAACCCGGTGTAGAACTTACGGCCTCGGTAGATGAGCTGCGTACTCCGCCCAATTCTTTAATATCCAAAGATTCGGACATATAGGATGGGCGAAAACGTGCATTGGTGACCGAGGTCACAGCACCATAAAGTTTTTGGGGCACATCGGCACGCAGGGTCAGGCGCGTATTAGCCGTTACAGAAGCCAATGGTGCGCCGGCATCAACAAATTGTCCTTGTTCGGCGAGAATGGCCGTAATGATTCCGGAAGCCGTGGCTCGAGCGCTACCGGAGGCAGCGGCAGGGCTGTACGAGGCTTTGGCGCTTTGATACACAGCCACGGCACGGTTATACTCGGCTGTAGACACTACGCCACGCCGGTGTAGCGGCTCAAGACGCTCTACTTCCTTACGTGCAGCCTCAACGGTAACGCGTGCGGCCGCATTGGGGTCACCACCGGTGACAGCAGAAGCTCTTACTGTGGCTATCGATGTGCCGACTGAGATGGCTTGCCCGACAACGGCTTTACTATTGAAGTATACAATTCCGGCTGTCGGCGCTGAGATTATCGATGCGGACTGCGGCGATGGCAGTACCCGGCCCGAGACCTTTACAATGCTGCTGAATGTGCCCGGGCGTACTTCGGCGACTTTTACCCCAAAACGCTTTGCCTGCTCGGGGTGGAGGATGATTTCATCTCCTTCGCCATGATTATGGCCTTCATGTTCATGCTCTTCGCACTCCTCGTGCCCTTTGTGCCCTTCACATTCGTGACCATTATGGTGATGATGGTGAGCGAGTTCATCCTTAGCGTTGGAGTTACAGGATGCAACGACTACACATAACGACAGATATAAGATATGTCGTATAAATCTCTTATGGGTTATTGACATCGTTTTTACTTTTATAATTAATGTGTTTGTATACCATTTAACCGCTACAAAAGTAATCATCCATCGTTGCAACCCGGTTGCAAATGTCAAATCCGTATATAAGAACGTGCCTATCAGTACATATAACCTTGTCGGCCTTTGCCAATCGTCTTTCATGTAAGTGTCTCGGACAGTAACTCCGAGAGGGCACTGCTCGGAAGTAATCAGGTTATATGTATCCCATTGTTTCGGGTCTATCGCGTATGTCGTGTAATTATATCCACCTCTTTGTCTGCATCTTATATGTTTTCATGCACTATATTCACGAAACTTGGCTATTTTTTGATGTAGTTGCAGCGCATATAACAAGCATGCGGACATGTTTTTCAAAAAAAAACACTAACTTTGCGTCGTCAAAAGCAGCAACCGAATGCATTTGAAAAGGCATACGTACGAATCCTTTGAAAAATATGCTTGGAAAAGTGTTTTTGCAAAAAAAATCTCGCGACAATGAAGCTCCCGGATTTTATAAATATAGCAAAGCCCCTGTGCCTAAGATGGGCAAAGCCGCATGCAGACATCTTCAGATGCACTGCCGAGGCCTTTGCCGCTCCGACAACGCAGGGGTTAAGTTTTTTTAGGGTGTTGGGCTATCTTGCCAACAAGTGTTGACTGCCGGGCCTATAGATAACAACGCGGGATTTAACGAACAAACAATAAAAGCCACACAACACATAATAATAAAGCGAAAACAGACCAATGTCACACCTGCGTTTCAAAGTCATCGAAGAAGCCTACAACCGCAAGGCAGTACATATTCACGTTCCGGACGAACGTCCTGAAACATACTACGCCAAGGCTGTATTTAACCGTCAAAAGATGTTTGAATACCTATCCAGAGACACGTATGATGCGCTTGTCTTTGCCATAGAGAATAAGCGTCCCATATCCAGGGCGCTTGCAGACAGCGTTGCAATGGGAATGAAGCATTGGGCTATAGATAACGGAGCACGCCACTACACGCATTGGTTTCACCCGCTCACCGATGGTACTGCTGAAAAACATGATGCCTTCATTGAACATGACGGCAAAGGTGGGGTCGTAGAAAAGTTTGATGGTAAACTTCTTGTCCAGCAAGAGCCGGATGCATCGTCATTCCCCAACGGAGGTATTCGCAACACTTTTGAGGCTCGCGGATACTCAGCGTGGGATATATCCTCTCCTGCATTCATACTTGACGAGACACTGTGTATTCCAACAATATTCATATCTTATACGGGCGAGTCTTTAGACTACAAGACACCTCTATTGCGAGCACTTAATGCAGTAGACACAGCAGCAACAGCTATCGCACAATATTTCGATCCGGCCGTAAAGCACGTGAATGCAAATCTAGGCTGGGAACAGGAGTACTTTCTTGTAGACGAAGCACTATATAATGCACGCCCAGATTTAGTGATGACCGGACGTACACTTATGGGCCACGAAAGTCCCAAGAACCAACAACTTGAAGACCATTACTTCGGGTCGATACCATCCCGAGTCGAGGCGTTCATGCTTGACCTCGAGATAGAGGCCCATCGCCTCGGAATCCCAGCCAAGACATGCCATAATGAAGTGGCGCCCAATCAGTTTGAACTTGCTCCGATATTCGAAGACGTCAACTTAGCCAATGACCACAACCTACTGCTAATGTCCTTGATGAATGAGGTTGCTCGTCGCCATAACTTCCGCGTATTGCTTCACGAAAAACCTTTTGCAGGAGTTAATGGTTCGGGTAAGCACAACAATTGGAGTCTCAGCACCGATACTGGAACCCAATTATTTGCCCCCGGAAAGACACCGGAGGCAAACTTGCAGTTTATCACATTTATAGTCAATGTGATGGCCGCCGTACACAAGCACAATGGACTAATCAAGGCGTCCATAATGTCTGCTACCAATGCCCATAGACTTGGAGCTAATGAGGCTCCACCTGCCATCATATCCATATTCACCGGCAGCCAATTGAGCGCGGTACTTGACCGACTTGCAGACAGCACGGACAACCAACTTGAAGATCTCACAAATCGCGAAGGCATATCGGTGGGATTGGCACAAATTCCTGAAATTCTTATAGATAATACTGATCGTAATCGCACCTCTCCCTTCGCCTTCACCGGCAACCGCTTCGAGTTTCGAGCCGTGGGTTCGTCCGCCAATTGCGCCTCTGCAATGATTGTCCTAAATGCTGCTGTCGCAGACCAGCTTACACAATTCAAGAGCGAAGTTGATAAGGCAGTGGCCGTTGGAACTCCATTGCGACAGGCTATACTGAGCGAGGTGCGCAAATTGATAATCCAAAGTAGACCGATACACTTCGATGGCAACGGATACAGCGAAGAGTGGGTGAACGAGGCAAAACGCCGCGGTCTTGATTGCGAGACCAGCGCCCCCAAGATATTTGATGCATACCTGACTCGCGAGTCCGAGAAAATGTTTGACCGTACAGGTGTATTCAGCCGTATCGAATTGGAAGCCCGCAACGAGGTCAAATGGGAAATGTACACAAAGAAAGTACAGATAGAGGCCAGAGTGCTTGGTGATTTGGCCCTGAACCATATAATTCCGGTGGCTACGCGCTATCAGTCCATACTTGTGGACAATCTCGTAAAAATCAAAGCACTCTTTGGCGACCACAAATCGGCAGCGCTTTTTGGGCACGACATGGACACCATTGAAGGCATATCCATGCACATGGAGGCTATCAAAACAGAAGTCGAAGCCATGGTCGAAGCTCGTAAGAAGGCCAATGGATGCGACAACGAGCGACAAAAAGCCATAATGTACCATGACAACGTGGCGCCACAGATGGAAACAATACGCTACCATATAGACAAACTCGAACTAATGGTAGATAATGAGATGTGGCCTTTACCAAAGTACCGCGAACTTCTTTTTATCCGCTAATATGGCAGAGATTTTAAAACACGAGTGCGGCGTAGCCATGATAAGACTGCGCAAGCCTATAGAATACTACCGCAAACGATATGGCTCAGCGACTTGGGCTTTGGATCGCCTTTACCTGCTGATGGAGAAACAGCATAATCGCGGGCAAGAGGCTGCCGGTATAGGTGTTGTAGATATCAATGCTGCTCCCGGATATGAATATGTATATCGCGAACGAGCATTGGGTAGTGATGCCATTGCCACAATATTTGACGAAGTACAACATCGCATTTCGCGTCACGATGCGGATTCTGCAGCTGCCAATGCGCCCACGCCATTTATCGGGCAAATATACATGGGACATCTTCGATATTCCACGACAGGCCGTAGCGGAATGTCGTATGTGCATCCCTTTTTACGGCGCAATAACTGGAAATCGCGCAACTTATTGCTGTGCGGCAACTTCAATATGACTAATGTCGATGAAGTTTTCGATGAAATTGTTTCCCGTGGTCAGCATCCGCGACTTTTCAGCGACACAATCGTCCTGCTGGAACAATTGGGATATGCGTTGGACAAAGAGAACCACAGGCTGTACCACGAATACAAGGACAAGCTTGTCGAACCCGCTTTGGGCGTAGCTATTGAAGATAATATGGATATGGCACGGATACTGCGCAGCGTAGCTCCGTCATGGGATGGCGGATTTGTAATCTGCGGCATCACCGGCTCGGGCGACATGTTTACACTTAGGGACAGCCATGGAATACGTCCGGCTTTCTACTACTATGACGATGAAGTGGTCGTTGTAGCATCCGAACGCCCCGTAATCCAAACCGTTTTTGATGTGCCTCGTTCGTCCGTATGCGAACTTTGTCCCGGACAGGCACTGGTAGTCACCAAGAGCGGCGAAATATCATTGCCACAGATACTTGCCGAGGACATCAATGAGCGTTGTTCGTTTGAACGCATATATTTTTCGCGTGGTAGCGATGCTGACATTTACCGCGAGCGCAAATCTCTCGGACGCAATCTTGTCAAGCCCTTGTCCATAATGATAAACGATAATTTCGAGAACACAGTATTCTCGTTTATCCCTAATACAGCCGAGGTAGCGTTTTTGGGTATGATAGAAGGCCTCGAGGCACGACTTGACGCTTGTCGCATGGCCGAATTACGTCGCCACAGAGATGCCGGAGACCTTACGGATCAATCTATAGAGCGCATCATACGGCGACATTTGCGCATCGACAAACTGGTAATCAAAGATATCAAACTGCGTACATTTATAGCCGAGGGCGAGTCACGCAACAATCTTGCTTCACATGTCTATGATGTGACATATGGTATAGTGAAAAACGATGTAGATACACTTGTTGTAATTGACGACTCGATAGTTCGCGGCACAACACTCAAAGAATCTATACTCAAGATGCTTGACCGTTTGCATCCGCGCCGCATAATTATTGTATCATCTTCACCACAGGTGCGATATCCTGACTATTACGGCATAGATATGAGTCGGCTTGCCGAGTTCATAGCATTTCGTGCTGCCGTCAATCTTTTGCGACGTCAGAGTAGAGAAGAAGTGCTGCGTAAGGCTTACGAAGACTGCATAGAACAGCTTAAACTGCCAGCGTCCCAACAGCGAAACGTTGTGAAAGATATCTATGCGCCTTTTAGTGACGAAGATATTTCACTAGAGATTTCCGGACTATTGTCAAAAGACATTCACGCATCAGTGGACATCCTCTACCAAAGCATCGAAGGGCTTGCTGCGGCTGTCCCCGGCTGTCCCGGCCGATGGTATTTCACCGGAGACTATCCAACGCCCGGTGGTGTTGTAAATGTCAATAAAGCTTTTGTTAATTTTTACGAAGGCAATGAAACAAAGCGTTAGCTTGTGTTAAATTAGGTTAATTGCAGTAGATTTTTCCCTATATTTCCCCTAACTTATACAATAAAAGGATTATATTTGCAAAACAATATCACCAAGCGAAAGACATGAACAGAATATTGCGCATTCTGATGATAGCGACAGCGATGTCAGCGGTATCGGCCACATCCTTCGCCGAACCTGCCGAGAACAACGAATCGGTAGCCAATGTTGCTGTAAGTAAACCTATCATCCGCGTAATCGGCAGTCATGTCGAAATCACGCTTCAGGGCAATGAATCACGTGTGGTGGTATGCTATTCGCTCACGGGCCAAATAGTCAAGACATTGACAATACATCCGGGAACAACCCAGATAGACCTACCTACCGGTTATTACATCATACGGTGCGAGCGATATTCACAGCGAGTTATTTTGCGTTAAAAAAGCCTTGAGTCAGAGGGCATGTTATACGCCATAACTCCCTTAATTTTAACAACATATATGCCGGTAGGGATATTCATCCTTACCTTACTTAAAGTGCATATATATGGGACAAGACAAATACATCGCAGCACGAATCGCACACAAACGTCCGCTTAACCCTTAAATAATGTTGACAAGAATACACATACCAATAGACTTCTAAAGACATATCTTACAACTAATGAAACAACTAAAATTACTGACTATGGTAATGACCGCGAGCCTGACAGCGTCGGCATATGCGTCTGTCCCAACAGTCGAAGACATCTACAATTCGTATCCTGTATATGACGGCAACGACCTTGAGCTAATCGTAGACAATTCAGGAACACACTTTACACTGTGGTCGCCGGCCGTGCAGAATGTGCGTGTGTTAATCTACGATACAGACCGCAACAGTGTAGCAATAGACACGCTTGAGATGCACCCCGGAGAAAAAGGCGTATGGCGTGCAGCCGTTCCACAGATGCTTTATGGCAAATTCTACACCTTCCAGGTACAAAGTCAGGGGCGATGGCTTGCCGAAACTCCCGGAATATACGCCAAGGCAGTGGGCACCAATGGCAAACGTGCCGCAATCATAAACATGTCACAGACAAACCCTCAGGGATGGGATAACGACCATGGCCCGGTGGTGAAGAACATCAATGACGCCGTGATATATGAGATGCATCACCGCGACTTCTCTATGCACCACTCCGGAGGTATAGTACACAAAGGCAAATTCCTGGCACTGACCGAGGTTGGCACACACAATAATTTAGGCGCCAAAACCGGTATAGACCATCTCAAAGAACTGGGGGTGACACATGTACACATACTGCCGTCCTATGATTTTAATTCGGTGGACGAAAGCAATCTACCGGCCAATCAATACAATTGGGGCTACGATCCGCAAAACTACAATGCGCCTGAAGGCTCGTATGCCACAGACCCATCCGACCCGGCTGTGCGCATCCGTGAGATGAAAGAAATGGTGCAAGCCCTGCATAATGCCGGGATAGGCGTGATTATGGATGTGGTATACAACCATACCGGGGACAATGGCGGCAGCAATTTCTCGCTTACGGCACCCGGATACTTCTATCGACATAATCCCGATGGAAGTTATAGCAACGCCTCGGGATGTGGCAACGAAACAGCAAGTAATCGGCAAATGATGCAGAATTTCATCGTCAATTCGGTCAAATACTGGGCGAGTGAATACCATATAGACGGATTTCGCTTTGACCTCATGGCAATACATGACATAGAAACGATGAATCGTGTAGCACGCGAGCTCAAAACAATCAATCCCTCTATTTTTGTGTATGGTGAGGGTTGGACTGCCGGCGACTCGCCATTGCCCGTCGAACGCCGAGCGCTTAAAGAAAACGTAAGTAAGATGCAGGACATAGCCGTATTCTCGGATGACATTCGCGATGCCGTCAAGGGGCATTACAGCAATGAGGCCGAGCGTGGTTTCGCGACAGGCAAACCCGGTAACGAGGAAACCGTTAAAATAGGCATAGTGGCATCTACGGCACATCCGCAGGTGGATTACACCAAAGGCAACAACTCAAAATTTGCCTATGCGACGGCTCCCACTCAAATTATAAATTATGTATCTTGCCATGACGACTTGATGCTTACGGACAAATTGGCCAAATCAATGCCTGAGGCGGATGTCGCCACACGTCAACGTGCAGCAAGATTGGCGCAAACTATAGTGTTCACTTCACAAGGTACGCCATTCATGTTTGCCGGTGAAGAAATCTTCCGAGACAAAAAGGGTGTGCATAACTCTTTTGTATCGCCGGACTATATCAATGCCATCGACTGGGACTTAAAAACCACTAATATAGACCAGTTTGAATACTACCGTGAACTGATTGCACTGCGCAAGGCTCATCCGGCGTTCCGCATGACTACTGCAGCAGACATCGCCAAGTACCTTGTGTTTGACAACGAAACCCGCACCAATGTCATATCCTATTCATTAAAAAACCACGCCAACGGAGACTCCTGGAAAGAAATAAAGATTGTATTCAACGGCAACGACAAGGCTGTTGACGTACGTATACCCAAAGGCAACTGGACCATAGTAGCTTACGACGGGAAACTCAAGGCAAACGGGATGGACAAATCACAAGGAGGAAATATGACCGTGCCGGCATATTCAGCTCTCATTCTTGCCCAAGAATAACGCCGATTGCACAACGACGCAGAATGCCAATAGGGCCGATAGGATGATGTAGTTCAGTCCGGTCGGTCCTATTGACATTTAAGTACAGACGAAGGCATTGCCGTTTGATAAAAAATGCGTAAATTTGCGGTCAGCAAAAATGGAGGCGATGCATGCCTTAGGATTGCATCGCAGACAAAAGCATATACGCACATACAAGTTCAGACTACATAGTCGCATAACCAGCTATGAATAAATTTCCCGAACACACAGGCTTTAACCTGTCCGAAATCAATAAAGAAGTACTGGGAATTTGGCAAAAGGAGGATCTTTTCCGCCGCAGTATCGAATGTCGCGAAGGACATCCCTCTTTCGTGTTCTATGAAGGACCGCCTTCGGCCAACGGCATGCCCGGAATCCATCACGTGATGGCACGTACCATAAAGGATATCGTATGCCGATATAAGACGATGAAAGGATACAAGGTACTCCGCAAGGCCGGATGGGATACCCACGGACTGCCCGTCGAACTCGGTGTAGAGAAATCCCTCGGTATCACCAAGGAAGACATAGGTAAGAAGATAAGTGTAGACGAATACAATGCGGCATGCCGTCGTGAAGTGATGAAATACACTCGCGAATGGGAGACCTTGACAGACCGTATGGGCTATTGGGTAGACACAGACGATCCTTACATCACTTACGACAATCGTTATATCGAAAGCGTGTGGTGGTTGTTGTCGCAATTGTACAAAAAAGGCTATCTATATAAAGGTTACACCATTCAACCATATTCACCGGCCGCCGGAACCGGACTATCGAGTCATGAATTGAACCAGCCGGGATGTTATCGCGATGTCAAGGACACAACGTGTACGGCGTTGTTTACAATTACCGACCCAAAAGAAGACATGACAGGGTGGGGTAAGCCTTGTTTCATGGCATGGACCACCACCCCGTGGACGTTACCGTCAAATACAGCATTGTGTGTCGGTCCAAAATTCGATTATGCCGTAGTACGTACATACAATCCGTATACCGGGGAAAGAATAACAGTAGTCATTGCCGAAGCGCTTGTAAAAAACTACTTCAAGGCTGAAGGCGCCGAGAAGCCCCTTGAAGATTATACATCCGGGGACAAAATTGTACCCTGGAAAATCGTAGCCCGCTATAAAGGCTCCGAACTTGTAGGCATGCGTTATCAGCAGCTTATGCCGTGGGTACGGCCGTGCGAACGTTTGGACGCCAATTGTGCGGCATACGTTGGCAAATATGCCAATGAGCATCCCGAAACAATTTTTACAGTGGGCAAAGACCGTTTTGTCCAACTTTCCGCATGTGCCTTTCGAGTTATCCCCGGAGATTATGTCACAATCGATGACGGTACCGGCATAGTACATATTGCACCAACTTTTGGTGCTGATGATGCTAAAGTAGCCAAGGCTGCCGGCGTTCCGCCACTATTTATGATCAACCATAAAGGCGAGACGCGTCCCATGGTCGACTTGACAGGCAAGTATTACACACTTGAGGAACTTGATGAGACGTTTATCGAAAAATGTGTGGACGTTGCCGCATATAGCCATCATGCGGGAGACTATGTGAAGAACGCCTTTGACCCCCGTTTCAACGAAGACGGTATCTATGATGCAGCTGCCGCAGCCAAGGCTGAGGACCTCAATATTGTCATTTCCATAGAGATGAAGCGTGACGGCCAGGCCTTCCGCATAGAAAAACAAACGCATAACTATCCGCACTGCTGGCGCACAGACAAGCCCGTACTATACTATCCGTTGGACAGCTGGTTTATCCGCACGACAGCAGCTCGCGACCGCCTTATTGCCCTCAACAGCACCATCAATTGGAAACCGGCAAGTACAGGTAGCGGTCGATTTGGCAAATGGCTTGAAAACGTTCAGGACTGGAATCTCAGCCGTAGTCGATATTGGGGTACCCCACTGCCTATATGGCGTACCGAAGACGGCAAATTCGAGAAGTGCATAGGTTCCGTAGAAGAGTTGTACAACGAAATAGAACGCGCAGTAGCAGCCGGAGTCATGACTGTTAATCCTTTGCGCGAAAAAGGCTTTGAACCGGGTAATTACGCTAAATCAAACTACGAGAAAATAGACCTGCACCGTCCATATGTGGACGACATCGTTCTGGTAAGCGAAGACGGTCGTCCGATGCATCGCGAAACCGACCTTATCGATGTTTGGTTCGACTCGGGTTCAATGCCCTATGCACAGCAGCACTATCCGTTTGAGCACAAAGAAGACATCGACAACGGCACTGCATTTCCCGCAGACTTCATTGCTGAAGGCGTCGATCAGACACGAGGATGGTTCTTTACGCTCCATGCCATTGCCGGAATGATATTCGACTCTGTAGCGTACCGTAATGTAGTTTCAAATGGCCTTGTGCTTGACAAGGATGGCAACAAGATGTCCAAGCGTTTGGGCAACGCCGTCAATCCCTTCGAAGCCATAGAGAAATATGGCAGCGACCCGTTACGCTGGTATATGATATCCAATTCATCACCATGGGACAACCTAAAGTTTGACCCGGCAGGCGTTCAGGAGTCGGCACGTAAGTTTTTTGCAACGATATACAATACGTATTCATTCTTTGCCCTATATGCCAATGTCGATGGCTTCGACACTTCGACTGCACAGGTCCCGATGGAACGTCGCCCAGAAATTGATCGTTGGATTATCTCAGTGCTGAATACCCTGATACAAGATGTAGACCGTAATCTGGCCGATTACGAGCCCACGCGTGCGGCCAGAGCCATCGCCGATTTTGTAGGAGAGAATCTTTCGAACTGGTACGTACGCCTCAATCGAAAGCGTTTTTGGGGTGGTGGCATGACTGAAGACAAACTTGCTGCATACCAGACACTTTACCAGTGTCTTAAAACGGTAGCACTGCTCATGGCGCCAGTTTCGCCATTCTATGCCGATAATTTGTACCGCGACCTTACCGGGTGCGATGCTTCGGTACACTTGGCATTATTTCCTGAAGCCGATACGGCTGTGATAGACGCCGACCTTGAAACACGTATGCGCATGGCCCAAAGTATAACTTCTATGGTATTGGCCCTGCGCCGCAAAGTCAACATCAAAGTACGCCAACCTTTGTCCGTAGTGATGATACCGGTCAACGATGACAACCAGCGCCGTATGCTTCAGGCAGTCAAAGACCTGGTACTTAGCGAGGTCAATATCAAAGAAATGAATATAGTAGATTCCGATACCGGAATATTAGTGAAACGCATCAAGCCCGACTTCAAGAAACTCGGGCCGAAATTCGGAAAGCAGATGAAGTCGGTAGCACAAGCACTTACAGCGTTTGATACTGCTGACGTGATAGCTATGGAACGCGATGGATATTCGGAATTAACTCTTGCTGATGGAACAAAAGCGAAGATAGATATTGCCGATGTCGAAATCATCAGCGAGGACATTCCCGGATGGCAGGTGGCCAATGATGGCAACCTTACTGTGGCCATTGACGTCATAGTTACAGACGAATTGCGGCGTGAAGGTATCGCTAGAGAAATCGTCAATCGAGTACAGAACATTCGCAAGAGTCGTGACTATGCAATCACAGACCGCATATGCCTATCTTTTGGGGCCAATCCGGAGACAGACGAAGCTATAAAGGAATACAAAGACTATATTTCAACGCAAGTGTTGGCCAAATCCATTGAGATTATGCCCAACGTAAGAGACAATTACGAGGCACTCACCATAGACGATATAACACTGCCGGTAAATATCACACGAGACAAATAAGCTATTACACGAACTGTTCATAATCCCTCCATTTATGGCTGAAAAATTAAGATATTCAGATGAAGAGCTGCAAGAGTTCAAGCAGCTGATAATAGAGAAGCTCGAAAAAGCCACTAAAGAATACGAGAGCTATTGCTCTATAGTCAAGAATGACGGAAATGACATATCCGATACATCGACAACATTCAAGGTGCTTGAAGAAGGAGCTTACACACGCGACAAAGAAGAAGCCGCACGCCTTGCCGAGCGTCAACGCAAGTTTATAAACAAGCTTCAGGCTGCACTTGTACGCATAGAGAACAAGACCTATGGCATTGATCGTATCACAGGCCAGTTGATACCCAAAGAGCGCTTGCGTGTCGTGCCTCATGCCACCTTGTGCGTCGAACAAAAAGAAAGGAAATAAGTGAAAGCGACCCTAACCAAGGGACAGACAGCGGTGGCCATAGTCCTCGCTGTCATAATTATAGACCAAATCATAAAGGTTTGGGTCAAGACCTCATTCTATTTGGGCGAAGATGTGGAACTGACGTCCTGGTTCCATATGCGGTTTATCGAAAATCCGGGAATGGCCTTTGGCATGACTCTTGGTAACAAATTGTTTCTGACCATATTCAGAATAATAGCCGTCAGCCTGCTTATATGGTACATTACGCGTTTATGTCGTGACAAGTCCGCATCCAAGGGGTATGTTGCTTGTATTGCGCTGATTACGGCCGGTGCCGGCGGTAATATCATAGATTGCGTATTCTATGGCGAAATCTTCAACAATCCATTTCCTCCCGAGGTCGCATCTGTTGTACCTTGGGGTGATGGATATGGTGAATTGTTCCATGGCATGGTAGTCGACATGTTCTACTTTCCGTTGTTTAGTTTCACTTGGCCCGAATGGGTGCCATTGATAGGCGGCAAAGCATTCTCCTTTTTTGATCCTGTATTCAACTTCGCGGATGCGGCCATCACCGTTGGATTCATTATTCTTATCTTTGGATATTATCGTTATCTTGGCGGAAAAAAGAACGGCAACGATACCGAATCCGGCAAAAGAAAGGAGATGGAACATCAATCGGCTGAAGTGTCAGAATAAACAGACAGAAAACCATTGCCAATACGCCCGGATGTAGCACTGTACTCATACAAGATGAATGTTCGTCAATTCATAAATGTAATGATTGCTGTTGCATTACTTGTAACAGCATGCCGCAAAGTACCCGGGGACATAGTGCAGCCAGAGGACATGAGCCAATACTTGGCAGACATATACGTAGGCGAGAGCGCCGTAGAAATGAACTACTCCGAATATTCAAATGACTCGGTTCGTCAGGCGCTTAAACAGGCGATACTCGAGCGGCATCATTTGACACAACAACTAGTAGACACCTCAATGATGTGGTACGGTGCACATATAGACAAATATATCAAGGTATACGAGCGTACCGAAGAAATATTGAAGGACCGTTTGGCTAATTCGTCAGCCATAGGCACAGCCAATACAGCAACAATAGTTGCAGGCGACAGCGTAGATATATGGGATGGTGCTTCCGGATTTGCAATAGGTCGTACATCGCCCACTTCGGTGGTTTCCTTTGATTATGAACGAGACCAAAACTGGGACAAAGGTGATTGCTACGCTTGGCGTGCACACTTTACCAACAACCGTAGCGTCATCCGCTGGCAATTGTGTGCCGACTATATTGATGGAGCCATCGAAGTCCTTACCGGGCAATTCACGGGCGATGGGTGGCACGACTTGATATTTATAGCCGATACGGCCAAGACAGCAAGACGCATATACGGAGCAATAGTATTTGGCGACAACCTACAGGGAGATGTATATGTAGATAGTATACGGCTTGTACGAAATCGCTTTAGACCGGATATGTATTCCCAGCGTTATCGCCAGCGCCTATACAATGCCAAAAGATGAAAAGATATCTTTGTCGCCACGTCATCGCTGACGGCGTAGATATGGGATTGTGCGTGGTTACGATTACTTCAGATGGCGGAGTGTCGATTACGCCATTTGAAAGCGAAACGCCGTCAACATTATATCTGGACGGGATACTTGAAGTGAAGACTGATGGTCGAATACTTCAAGCGATTATCCATAACGGCAAGCCGTTGACGCCGTGACAGTCCAAGAACATTTTATTCGAAATAATCCAGATGATTTCCATAAACAATCTTACGGTAGAATTTAGTGCCAAGACATTATTTGACAATATAAACTATGTCATCAACCCCAAGGACAAAATAGCCCTTGTGGGAAAAAACGGAGCAGGAAAATCTACCATGCTCAAGATTATTGCAGGATTGCAAAGCCCGACATCGGGGACAGTGGCAATTCCGACAGATGTGACCGTCGGATACCTGCCGCAGCAAATGATACTGGAAGATGATGTTACGGTAATGGAAGAAGCCTCCAAGGCCTTTGAACACGTTCATCAACAGCAACACGAACTTGACAAGCTTAATACCGAGCTGTCCGAACGCAGCGACTATGACAGCGAGTCATATGCCAAGCTAATAGACCACATATCCACACTGACCGAACAATTGGCATACTCTAATGCCGACAACTGCATTGCCGAAGCCGAGAAGACACTGACCGGCCTGGGCTTTGAACGTAGCGATTTTCAGCGGCCTACCAGTGAGTTTTCCGGAGGGTGGCGTATGCGAATAGAGTTGGCCAAGATACTTTTGCGTCGTCCGGACGTTCTGCTGCTTGACGAACCCACTAACCATTTGGACATAGAGTCCATACAATGGCTCGAAAATTTCTTAATGACAAAGGCCAAGGCCGTGGTACTTGTGTCGCACGACAGGGCATTTATAGACAATGTAACAAACCGTACCATAGAAATATTCCTAGGAAAAATCTACGATTATTCTGTCAATTACAGCAAATTTGTCCAACTACGCCAAGAACGCATCGAACAGCAGATGCGAGCCTATCAGAACCAGCAAAAGCAAATAGCCGACACTGAAGCTTTCATTGAACGCTTCCGGTACAAAGCCACCAAGGCTGTGCAAGTGCAAAGCCGAATGAAACAACTGGCTAAAATAGAGCGCATAGAGGTTGATGAAGTAGACAACTCACGACTAAACCTACGTTTTCCGCCTGCACCACGCTCAGGAGACTATCCCTTGATTTTGGACAACGTAGGCAAGGCTTACGGAGACCATCAGGTTTTTGACCACGCGATATTTACCATAAAGCGAGGCGAAAAGGTTGCCTTTGTAGGCAAAAACGGCGAAGGTAAATCTACACTTGTCAAATGCATCATGGGCGAAATCCCTTATACAGGCACCCTGAAAATCGGACACAATGTGAAGATAGGCTATTTTGCCCAAAATCAGGCACAAATGCTCGATGGCGATATTACGGTTTTTGACACTATTGATCGCGTGGCTGTAGGTGACATACGCACTAAAATAAGAGATATATTAGGCGCCTTCATGTTTGGCGGCGAAGCTTCGGACAAGAAAGTCAAGGTACTTTCGGGTGGCGAGAAGACGAGATTGGCAATGATACGGTTGTTGCTCGAACCAGTCAACCTCCTTATACTTGATGAGCCCACCAACCACTTGGACATGAAGACAAAAGATATTCTCAAGCAAGCTATTAAAGACTTTACGGGTACTGTAATAGTTGTCAGCCACGACAGAGAATTCTTAGACGGACTTGTTGAAAAAGTTTATGAATTCGGCCATGGTAAAGTGACGGAATGTCTTGGAGGAATATATGACTTCCTTGAGCGCAAGCGTATAGCCGGCCTTGGCGAACTGGAAAAACGCCCGATACAACAACAGACTAAGCAAGACTCGCCTAAAATCCAGACAGTAGAAAATAGATCCTCGGATAAGCCTTCGGAGTCCAAACCGCGTTTGAGTTACACCGAACAGCGCGAACGCGACAAAGCTATACGCAGGGCTTTCAAAAAAGTTGAAGAAGCCGAAGCGGAAGTAACTCGCCTTGAAGCAGCAGTCAAAGATATCGAACAACAAATAGCGGACGGTTCGACCGACCCTAAAATATACGACAAGCATGCAACAGCCAATAAAGACCTTGAGAATGCTATGAGCGTTTGGGAATTGGCTACGATGGATTACGAAGATCTCAAAGTCAAATAGAGAGCCTGAATATATTAAAGCTATGATATAAAATATACTACGCAAAACATATACTCACAATCATTTATAAAATAAAAGTATTATGAGAACTTTTACATCCTTTATGACAATGGCACTTACAATGGGCGCCTTTGCCGCCACACCACATGGGATCAATGTCGCCAATATCGACACCTCCGTAAGCCCCGGTACAGACTTCTACGACTACGCATGCGGAGGCTGGATTAAAGCCAATCCCCTGAAAGCTGAATATTCACGCTTCGGCACTTTTGACCAGCTTGGAGAACTCAACCGAAAACAAGTATACGACCTTGTCACAGGCCTTGACCCAAAGAAGGCAACAAAAGGCACCAACAAACAGAAGATTGCAGATCTTTTTGCAATGGGCATGGATAGTATCCGCCTTAACCGCGAGGGGGCACAGGCTCTTAAGAACGACCTTCGCCGTATCAATAAAGCCAGACGTTCCGATATAGCAGCAATTCTTGGCGGTCTACCAGGCGCATCCGGATTCTTCGGAACAGGTACAGGCGCAGACATGATCAACTCCAATATAAACGTAATGTATTGGCAGCAAGGAGGTCTCGGCCTGGGTAATAGAGATTACTACATCTCAAATGATCCAAATGAACAAGCAGTACTTGATGCTTACAAGACGTATCTAAATACCATAGCCTCACTTGCGGGCTATAACGAGAAAGACGCACAACGTCTGGTCAACAACACCATCGCCATAGAGACTTCACTTGCCGAAGCTGCAACGACCAATGAAGGCCTTCGAGATCCGGGTGCGAACTACAATCCTATGAGTATGACTGAAGTTAACTCAAAGTATCCTCATATAGACTTCAAATCCTACTTTAAGGCGCAAGGCCTAAACTCGGTAGATAGTATCGTTATTGGACAACTTGGCTCCATAGCTGCCGTAGACTCGATACTTGCCAAGGCATCGATACAATCACTGCGGGACTACCTTGCAGCCGGATACATATCTTCTGCTTCGTCATTCCTAAGCGACGACTTTATCAATGCCGGTTTCGAACTTCAAAAGGCCGTATCCGGAGTACAGCAAATACAACCCAGATGGAAACGCGCACTCAGCGTACCCAACGGCATGCTCGGTGAAGCACTTGGCGAACTCTATGTGGCTAAATATTTCCCTGCAAGTTCAAAAGAGAAGATGCTGACCTTAGTCAATAATCTGAGATCAGCCTTGGGGCAACATATATCCAACCTCACGTGGATGAGCGAAGCCACCAAAGCACGCGCTTTGGAAAAACTCAATGCCTTCACCGTGAAAATAGGATATCCTGATAAATGGCGTGACTACTCCGCCTTGACCATAGATCCGACACTCACTTATTGGGAAAATATCAAGCAAGCAATGCTTTTTGTCACCGCCCTTGACGTAGCCGACTATGGCAAACCTGTAGACAAGGCTCGCTGGTATATGACGCCGCAAACAGTCAATGCATACTACTCGCCATCAAGCAATGAGATCTGCTTCCCTGCCGGAATACTTCAAGCTCCGTTCTTTGACCCGGAGGCTGACGATGCCATCAACTATGGCGCTATCGGCGTCGTGATAGGCCACGAAATGACTCATGGATTTGACGACCAAGGACGCCAATTTGACAAAGACGGCAACTTCAAGGAATGGTGGGCACCCGAAGATGCAGAGGCCTTCAAGATTCTTGCAGATAAACTTGTGGCTCAATTTGACAGCGTTATCGTCCTTGGCGATACACATGCCAATGGTCGCTTGACGCTTGGCGAGAATATCGCCGATCAAGGAGGTCTTCGTGTAGCGTATACTGCGTATCATAATGCCTTAGGCGATAATGGCGCGGAAATTGACGGATTCACCCCGGATCAACGTTTCTATCTTTCCTATGCCAACGTTTGGGCTGCTAACATTCGCGACGCCGAAATCCTCAAACGTACAAAGAGCGACCCGCACTCTCTTGGCCGTTGGCGTGTAAATGCCACTCTACGCAATATTGAGCCTTTCTTCGCTGCATTTGGCATCAAGGAAGGCGACCCGATGTTCCGCACACCCTCTGACCGCGTCATCATCTGGTAAACATTCAAAATTAGTCAAAACCACAAAGCCCGGAATTTGCCTCACAGATTCCGGGCTTTATAGCATAAAATAATCGCCCCACAACTACGTTATTACATAAAAAATCACTAAATTTGCGTATAAATACGGCTTGATTGAGATGGCGGGGACAAACCCTTTACCAATCAGGTATTTGACACGATATACAGAACAAACAATAACGTACATATATATGAAATTCAACGTTTCCAGCAAAATCCTCTGCAATTTTGCATCATCAGTAGCCAAGGTAATCAACGATAAAAATGCGTTGACCATACTCAACAACTTCTACATGGAGTTGAAAGACGATATACTCACCTTACGCGGCTCTAACACAGAAAACTCGCTGACAGCACATATACCGGTCAATGAAGCACAGGGCGAGGGGGCCGTGTGCATCGATGCGTCCTCTCTGGTCAACATGCTAAAACAAATACCCGACCAAGGCATAACGGTAGAAGTGGCCAATTCGCTCAACACCACCATCGAATACTCCAGCGGCCGCTTTGAATTTGTGGCCTTAGATGGAGCCGGCTATCCTCGCTTGGACACAGACGCAACAGCGGCAGAGGGTATTCAATTCCTATGTACGGGCAACGAACTGCGCAAAGGCGTGGACTATACCTTGTTCGCGACAAGTAACGATGACTATCGTCAGCAAATGATGGGAATCTATTTCGATGCCAAGCCCAACAGTCTGACTTTCGTGGCAACAGATACACGCAAACTGGTAAAATACACCACCACCGAATGCGCTCCGGGCGCTGCGGCATCCTTCATTATGCCGCCTAAGGCAGCAGCCATTGTCCGTAGCCTTTTTGCCGATGATGAAAACGTAAAAGTCAATGTTACAGAAAAATATGCTGTCTTTGAAAGCGAGAGCTATATCTTCCAAATACAATTCATTCAAGGTCAGTATCCGGACATCTCGCGAGTGATTCCGCGCAACAACACCTTGCAATTAACCATTGACCGACAGACGATGCTCAATGCCGTACGCCGTGTCAGCGTCTTTGTGGACCCGGCACACGGGTTACTCAAATTCCATATCACACCGGACTATATCGATATGAAGACTGAGGACACAACCGCAATGAACTGCGCGCGTGATCGAGTGCCATGCTCGTTCACCGGAGATACAATGACCATCGGCTTTAGCGCGACTTTCCTTGTGGAAATACTATCGACAATCACCACCGATGACGTTGTCATCAGCCTCAGTGATCCCGGACGCCCGGGCATTTTTTGCCCCAGTGAAAACCCCGACGGAACAGACCTAGTCATGCTGCTGATGCCTATGACAATAAGCAATTTCTAAAGACAAGCGCATACATATTAAGATGAAACTTAAGCTAACACGACCCTTGGTCTTTTTTGACCTTGAAACGACCGGCTTAGACGTGTTCAAAGACCGTATCGTGGAAATTTCGGTCTTGAAGCTTATGCCTGATGGTAGGACAGAAGTAAAAACGCGTCGTATCAATCCGGAGATGCATATTTCCGAGGAAGCTACGGCAGTGCACCATATTACAGACGAAGACGTTAAAGACGCACCTACATTCAGGCAGATTTCCAAATCCCTTGCCGGGATTTTTGAAGGCTGCGATATTGCAGGCTTCAACAGCACGCGCTTTGACATCCCGATGCTGTGCATAGAATTCAGAAATGCAGGCATTAACTTTGACCTGTCCCGACACAAGATAGTAGACGTACAGACCATATATCACAAAAAAGAACCACGCAACCTGTCGGCGGCCTATCGATTCTATTGTGAAAAAGACTTGGACGGCGCACATTCGGCCGAAGCGGACATAGAAGCAACATACGAAGTGTTGATGGCCCAACTGGACAAGTACGATGATGTACCTACGAATATTGACGCTTTAAGCGAGTATACATCTTTAGCCAAACCCGGAACACGCAACATTGATATATCCGGAAAACTGATATATGACGATAAAAATCGCGAAGTTATCAATTTTGGCAAGTATAAAGGCAAACTTGCCGCTGAGGCACTTAAGGAAGATCCCGGGTATTACGAATGGATAAAAAATGGGGACTTTGCTCCGGATACCAAGGACGCCTTCAAGCGAGTATATGACAATATATCAGGCAAATAATCCGGCACCTTGGTTCAAAAAACGATAAATATGCTAAAAGGCAAGAATATAATACTCGGCATAAGCGGCGGCATAGCTGCGTACAAGTCCGTATATCTTCTCCGTCTACTTGTAAAAGCCGGAGCGCAAGTACAGGTAATCATTACTCCTAACGGCAAAGAATTTATCACACCGGTGACGCTGTCCACCCTAAGCGGACGGCCCGTCATCAGCGAATTTTTCACAGCCAACACCGGTCAATGGAACAGCCACGTTGATTTAGGGTTGTGGGCAAATGCGATGATAGTGGCACCGGCAACAGCATGCACTATAGCCAAGATGGCTAATGGTGTGGCCGACAACATGCTTGTGACCACGTACTTGTCGGCACGCTGTCCCATATTCGTGGCCCCGGCCATGGATCTTGATATGATGGCCCATCCATCTACAGTACGCAATATTACACTTTTGCGCTCGTATGGTAACCATATAATAGAGGCAGCTTCCGGTGAACTTGCCAGTCACTTATGCGGCAAGGGACGTATGGAAGAGCCTGAAAAGATTGTTGCCGCCCTTGACCTTTTTTTCGCAAAGGAAGAAGACTACAAAGGGAAGAAAATCATGATAACAGCCGGGCCGACTTACGAGAAAATCGACCCGGTGCGTTTCATAGGTAATTACTCCTCAGGCAAAATGGGCTATGCCTTGGCCCGAGCAGCGGCTGAGCGAGGTGCCTATGTCACTCTTATCAGCGGACCGGTGAGTCTGACAATGGACCATCCCGGAGTGAAAGTTGTGGCAGTCGAGAGCGCAAGAGAGATGCTGGAAGCATCTCAAAAAGCATTCGAAGGCTGCGATATGGCAATTATGGCTGCTGCCGTTGCCGATTACGCACCCGAGACGATAGCAAACAAAAAAATCAAGAGAGAAACAACAGGTATAGATTGCATACGCTTAGTTAAAAATCCCGACATAGCAAAGACGTTAGGTGGAACAAAACGCCCTGAGCAACGTGTTGTCGGCTTCGCTCTCGAAACAAACGATGCCGAAGCAAATGCCATGGCCAAATTACGCCTTAAACAGTTGGATGCCATTGTCCTTAACAGCCTGACCAATCCCGGCACATGCTTTGGAGTCGACAACAACCAAGTAACTGTTATGACGCAGGACGGTACAATACTGCAAACCGAAGTCGAAAACAAAGCTATCATAGCAGATAAAATACTTACAGCGCTTAAAAAGCTATTCTGAAATTAATTAGACGCAAGTATATGAAGTTGTTCTCCACACGTTTAATTATTCCTGTTATAGTGTTGGCCATAAGTATGGCCAACACCATAAGCGGATATGCCCAAGAACTCAACTGCAAAGTAGAAATAAACTCCTCGCAGGTCCAAGGGACAAACAAATCCATGTTTACGACATTGGAACAGGCTATAAACGAGTACATGAACACCAATGACTTCACCAATGCCAAATTTGCCGTAAACGAAAAAATCGACTGCCGACTGTTCTTCACAATAAAAGATGTAAATGACAACGTTTTCACCGGCGACCTTCAAGTGCAATCCACACGTCCGGTATACAACTCCTCATATACGACCACTATATTAAACTTTAAAGACACAAAAATCGAATTCACATATCAGGAAAATGAACCATTGGTGTTTTCGAAAAACTCGATGGAAAGCCAGTTGACCGCCATACTCAACTTCTACGCCTACTTGATTATTGCCATGGATTCGGATACATTTGAAAGCAGAGGTGGTCAAGCATTATACGACCAATTGCAACAGATTGTTCAGTGGGCACAATCTTCGGGCGAGACTGGGTGGAAAGCCTTTGAAGACACCAAAAACCGTAGTGCCGTATTGGCTGCACTAACGGACCAAAAAACATCTTGCTTCAGAGACTTACTTTATGCATACCATCGTCGTGGTTTGGACGAAATGGCAACGTCTCCGGACAAAGGCAGAGCCAATATTACCGCATCTTTGGATAATTTGCAAAAGGCTTTCGATGTAGCTCCGATGTCCGTCGGACTCTCTATGTTCAAAGATGCAAAGCTTGACGAATTGGTCAATGTCTATTCAAAGGCTTCGACAGAAGAGCGCACCAAGGTCTACGAGATACTGCAGAACATATATCCAACAGAACAAAGCCGTCTCGACAAAATCAAGAATCCGCCGACAAAAAAATGATAGGGCATCTACATATATCAAATTATGCGCTTATCTCATCCTTGGACCTAAATTTTGGCCCGGGGATGAACATCATTACAGGCGAAACTGGAGCCGGCAAGTCGATAATTTTGGGTGCATTGGGCCTTGTAATGGGAATGCGAAGTGACAGTAAGGCAGTACGCACAGGAGCTACAAAGGCGGTTATCGAAGTTGAATTCGACATTACCGGACTTGTCGAAGTCTCGACATGGCTCGACAAAAATATTGAAGACAACCCTTCGGGCGTATGCATTATGCGCCGAGAGATCTCGGCTAAGGGCAATTCGCGTGCATTCATAAATGACACGCCAACAACACTTGACCAAATGCAAACGTTATCATCAATGTTGTTGGACGTGCATACCCAACATCAAAATCTATCATTGTCAGACAATCGTTACCAACTATCTGTGATAGACTCTGTTGCCGGGACAAACAATGTATTAAAACAGTATCAAGAAGCATATCATACATATCGACAAGCTTTGGATGAATATGCCCGTGTCCGAGACACCGCCGAGCGCTACAGGGCAGACGAAGAGTACATTGCCTACCAGCTTGAGCAGATCAACGAACTCGGACTTGTGCCACACGAACAAGAAGACTTGGAACGTGAACGCGATCGTGCCGCTAATGCCACTACAACGAGAGAGCATCTCGAGGCGACCAACAATAGCCTAAATACCGGTGATGGAGGGATTATAGCAGCATTGACAACAGCTATAGAACATTTAGGCCATCTACAAGAGAACTATGATGATGCTTCAGACCTCGCGTCCAGACTTATGGGAGTACGGACCGAAATAAACGACATTGCAGATACAGTGGCCGATCATCTTGCCGCCATGACGGTCGACACAATGCCGCTGGAGGAAATAGAAGACAGACTATCAAAGATATATTCGCTGGAAACGCGCCATAATGTCGAAACGTCCGACATGCTGATAGAGCGTGCGAAACAATTGCAGGAACGCATAGATATCATACATGACAGCAATGGCACACTCGCACATTTTGAAAACAACGCCAAGCAGGCCAAGAAGCAGGCTGTAATTATCGCACGTCAATTAACAAAGATGCGAACCGAGTCAGCCTTAAAATTCGGTGAAACACTTGTTGAATTAGCCCGACCATTAGGTCTATCCAACCTTAGATGCGACATCCTGATATCCAAAAGCAAGTTGACACCTTTGGGCATGGATCAGATAGACTTTCGTTTTGCCTTTAACAAAAACCAACCACTGATGTCGGTAGGCAAGACAGCGTCAGGCGGCGAAATATCACGATTGATATTGGCAATAAAAGCCATAGTGAGTGAATATGCCAATATGCCGACTTTGATTTTTGACGAAGTGGACACCGGTGTGTCGGGAGAAATCGCGACACGTATGGGAAGAATGATGGAAAAGATTTCGAGGCATACGCAGATCATTGTCATAACGCATTTGCCGCAAGTCGCATCACAACCCGGGAGACACTTCTGCGTTTACAAAGAAGACGATGAGACATCAACAAATACGAATGTAAAACAACTGACGGAAAAAGAGCGCATAGACGAAATAGCCAAAATGCTTGGTGCCGGCGCGGGAGATAATGCTGCACACAATAATGCTGTCAGTCTTATAGAAAGCAACAAAACGGCTTGACAAACAGCCACGATATAACATGGAACAAGATAATTACATATACGGACTTAGAGCAATAATCGAGGCAGTAGAGGCCGGCAAACAGATAGACAAGGTGCTTCTAAAGAAAGACCTGCAAGGAGAATTAGCCGGAGAGCTTCTTGACGTATTACGCCAATACCGCATTCTTACCATGCGTGTCCCGGTAGAGCGAATCAATCGTATCACGCGTAAAAACCATCAAGGAGCTTTGGCCATTCTGTCGGCCATAGAGTATAGCCGTGTGGGAATTATTGTCCCCGAGTTGTACGAACTGGGGCGTCTACCATTGATGATAGCCTTAGACGGAGTCACGGATGTGCGCAATTTCGGCGCAATTGCGCGTACCGCCGAATGTTGTGGCGTTGATGCAATCATCATACCCGAGCGAGGCAGTGTGTCTGTCGGCGCAGATGCTGTAAAGACATCTGCCGGCGCGTTGCTTCGAATGCCGGTTTGTCGTGAGCGTAATATGGCCAGCGCCATTAAATTCTTGCGAGACAACGGATACCGCGCAGTTGCTGTATCAGAGAAAGTTGAAGTGAACTACACCGAGATAGACTATACAGTCCCCACAGTATTTGTCATGGGCGCAGAAGATGTCGGCATTTCTGCAGAAGTCATGCGTGAATGTGATACTATGGTTTCAATCCCAATGTTTGGCCAAATACAATCCCTAAATGTATCCGTAGCTGCAGGCATAATGATGTACGAAGCTGTGCGTCAGCGCCTCAAATCGGATATGGAAGTACTGTAATGGTCTTTTTGCTGCGGCTAAAAGCCAAAGATGCGGATTGAATTGTGTGATGTAGTATCGGCAACGCATTTAATATCTGAGCCTATTGCAAAAGCAACACTTGCCGCTGTTGCTACAATATATGCGCTCTCGTTACGCCGCCCGCGATATGGCACCGGCGCGAGATAAGGCGAATCGGTCTCGAGAACAATGTTCTCCGGCCAAATTGCCGACAGAATGTCAACGATGTTGTTATGCTTAAATGTTACGATGCCATTGATACCAAAGACTGCATTGTAGTTGCAAAGTATGCGTTCTACATCGTGAACTGTTCCGGCAAAACTATGAAAGACAAAAGACAGGCCCTTATAGTCTTGTAAGACTTCAAGCAATTGGTCAAGTCCGTCACGGCAATGAAGTATTACAGGTAACCCATAACGTTCGGCCCAATCCAGTTGAATGTCTAAAATCTGCATCTGTTGACGTTCGAATGTCTTATCCCAATATAGATCTATACCAACTTCACCCACAGCGATATATCCTCCATTGGTTAGCTCTGCAGCTACGCGAGCCAAATCATCATCCAATGTTTCCAATACGATTTCGGTAGGATGCAGTCCCATAGCCATGCGTATATTATCAGGAAAGCGTGCAGCCAAAGCTTTCATGGGTTCAATAGTAGATACATTGACATTCGGAAAGATCATACGCAACACACCTGTGTCAATAGCCCGTTGAGTCACACCATAGCATCCATCTGCATTTGTATCCATTAGAAAATCGTCAAGATACAGATGCGTATGCGTGTCCGTAAGATGCACTTCCGATGGTAATGGGGCAGGAGGCGCTACTAATTTTTTGCTCATGCTTGGCGTTGGCTTAGGTCAGTGGCAAGAGACCTGAAATAGTCAGAATGGACATTGCCAAGAGCCATACGATCCAATGCGCTTATGGCGCGTTGTGCATATGCATCAACAAGTTGCTGACACTTAACATCCAAATCCAAACTGCGATATATGGACTTAACCGACTCTATTTTTTCCGTATCATCCGTTTTTGCGTCTAAGGCAGAGCAGATATCCTCGCGATTACCTTGTTCCAAAGCGGAAATTAGAAGCCAAGTCTTTTTCTTATTGAGGATATCGCCACCTATTTGTTTGCCAAATAAAACCGGGTCTCCGAAGGTGTCGAGTAAGTCGTCTCTTAGTTGGAATGCCAAACCTAAATTGTCGCCAAAGTCATAAGCAGCCTTACATGCATAGTCTGAGGCCTTGCCCAACATAGCGCCGATACGGCACGCGCATCCGAGCAATACAGATGTCTTAAGGCGTATCATACGAATATACTCGTCAACGGATACATCATCTCGATCCTCGAATTCCATATCAAGTTGTTGCCCTTGGTATATCTCAAGAGCCGTTCTTGTGAACAATTCGAATATGCATCGGCCTGTATCCCCGGGCATACTATTCATATATCCGGAAGCAATAGTAAGCATTGCATCACCGGAGAGGATGGCAACATTGTCATTCCATCGTCGATGAACCGAGGGGCGGCCACGTCGCACATCGGCGTTATCCATGATGTCATCATGTAGTAGTGTAAAGTTATGGAATAACTCTATACCAATAGCGGAGTCAATAGCATCCATTGCATCGGCACCACAAGCCATGGCCATTCGAAGAAGCAGAGTGGGGCGCAGTCGTTTGCCTCCGGACTCTATGGTATAGTCTATAGGTGCGAACAACGCAGATGCTTCGGTCGGGTATGGTATATTGAACAAACGTTCGTTAAAAGCGTCAATGACGCGATCAAAATCTTGTGAGCCCGGACGGCAAATCCCGGTCGGACGGTCGTTCTCAAGTGTCGGCATATATATTTTTGCTTAGTTTTTTTGAATCTTAGTTATATGTGCGTTTAATCGTTGCTGCAAATTGGTCTTTACCCGATTGGTCCAACAATTCCATTATGCGTTGAACAAGCACGTTATCTCCATCTTCAAGATACTGAGCTATCTTATAAGGCGGTAGCGTGGCGACAATCCAATGTGCTTTCTCATCCATGTCCATAGCGTCAAAACGACGTTTTATAGCCGCCATAAGCTCTGATACAGTTGCTGTGTCTCCACTTTCGGAGATAAAGTTAAACATGACATGAGACAAATCTACGGAATGATAGGCAAAAATACTATCGGCAATCTCGTCGACTGCATGTGTCGCATACAATGCCATTGCTCGTACGCTCATAGACGAATCGTTGAATAGCCCGTAAACATCATTGCGGAAGCAGTCGTCATAATCGGACAGCATGTTTGCTCGGAATGTACGAATGTCCGCATATGAGCCTTTAATTGCTAATGCGTAAACGGAGTCGGCCGCGTCATTCGGGGCTAAACCATTAGCATTAGAGCAAGACAACATGGGACACCATGCCGATATGACTATTACGGCTAAATATAAATATGTGTTCAATGACATAAGGCGTTTTGGCTGTCGCTTTTGGTGAAATATATGTAAAGATACTAACAATTATTGAATATCATTTGGGGATAGCATTTTTTTTTGTACTTTCGCTTTGTGTTTCTGTTCAAGAGGCCGAAATAACATATAATGTTTTTTGCATAATTTATGACCGCAATTATATATAGATTAGCAAATTATGCGATAGGAATGGCGCTTTTGGCTGTGCCCGTATCGGTTATGGCGCAGTCCATCGGCATTGCAGGCGAAAAAAGTGCATCCATTGGCATATACATAAAAGACCTTCGTTCAAACAAAACCATAGTCGCAAAGGATATCGAACGAGGTTATATCCCAGCAAGTGTAACCAAGGCAGTGACAACCGCATCGGCCATGACATTGCTTTCGGAAGACTATCGTTTTGAAACAATAGCAAGACTTAGAGGTGCTCAATCGAGTTCGCCGGCGGTATGGAATGGAGACATAGAAATCATCGCATCGGGAGACCCGACCCTTGATTCGGACAATTTCTCGGACAATAGAGGATTGGTCGATTCTATTGTTTCTTCGCTCAAGTCAATGGGTATTGTCCGGGTGACCGGCTCAATACGCCTTATAGATGAAGACGTTCCACAGCAGGGCCCGGTTGAGAAATGGGAAATTGACGATGTCGCTTATACATATGGGGCCGGATGGTATATGTTTAACTGGGAAGACAACATTTACCGACTGAATACTACCACACGCGAGACTACGCCGTATATGCCGAATTTAACCATAAAAAAAAATAAAAGCAAACAGGGCACTCGCATCATACGTGGCTTCGGCTCTAATGTCTTGAACGTGTATACGCCTTCGACGTCAAAAAACAATTACATATTCTCAACCATGCCTTATCCGTGGATTGCCTTTGAATATTCATTACGCAAATCCCTGACGGATGCCGGCATCGAAGTAGGACATAAATGTAAATGTGACGATAACGACGACAAAGATGATGTCGAGACCATATATTCCCGTTTCTCGCCGCCAAGGGACTCTGTATTGGGTTCGTTGATGCGCCGTAGTGACAATATGTACGCAGAAGGTATCTTGCGCAGCTTTGCTCCGGCCGAAGATCGTTCCAAAGCCCTTGCCAAGGAAATGGAGCTATGGAAACAACGCGGCATTGACATGCAATATACCAGAATATGGGATGGAAGCGGACTGACGCGTGCCAATCGACTGTCCCCATTGACTTTGGGCAATATATTGGAATATATGGCACAACATAAAGATTCGACAAAATATATTAAGCTTTTTCCTGTATCAGGCGTAAGCGGAACTATGAAATCGTTTATGGACGAAGCACCATATAAGGGACGACTTGCATTCAAAACCGGTAGTGTAAACGGTGTGCAGTGCTATGCCGGATACGTGATAGATAATATTGAGTCATGCCATCCCTCGCATGTAGTTGTAATAATGGTCAACAACTTTTATTGCACAAGGAAGCAGTTGAAAAAAGCTTTACAAAAATATCTATTGAAGCAGTTGAACGAGATAATATAATACCGCAGACGATATGAAGCAAATGATTAATGCACTATTAAAGTGTAATATTGAAATCGAAGGACTTTTAAGAGTTATCGAAAGCCGTGACTCAAAATATGCAAGAGATGTACTATCCGAAAAGATAGAAGCCTTCAATACATTGTATGCGACCATGAGCCGGTCATACCCTGTAAGCGTTGAGGATGTACCGATTGAGACAGAAGAAACACTAATTCAATCGACAGAAGAAACGCCCCAAAGCTCGGCCGATGAACCGGAAGCGTGCCAATATGCGAAGGACAATGATACAGACATTGCAGCTGCACCATTGCAAGTTTCGGCGCGACAGGAATTGGATACAACGGACAACAAAACCCCAATAGAGGAAAATCAGACGCAAACGAAAGCCTCCTTGACTCCGGAGTCACCTCAAACTGAGCCAAACGTTTCTGTCGCGGAACGTGACGACTCGCTACGTATGGATGAATTGTTGTCCAGACGTGAAGCACAAGATTTAAGAAGGGCATTCACGTTGAATGACAAATTCCGCTATCGTCGCGAATTGTTTGATTCAAATGACGCACTGTTTGCTGATACACTGAATACACTCTCAGCCATGCATAGTCTTGACGAAGCTTTGGATTATCTATATAAAGATATGGGATGGGATCCGGAAGATGATAATGTAAAAGATTTTGTGGCCACGATAACCAATCATTTCAACGCGATAAAATGACAACCGGAGTACTATATATAGTTCCAACGCCGGTTGGTAACCTCGGGGATATGACTCCGCGTGCAATATCAGTGCTTAAGGCGGTTTCACTGATTTTGTGTGAAGACACTCGCACAAGCACGCCCTTGCTCAAACACTTCGGAATTACCACACAAATGTCAAGTCACCACAAATTCAACGAACACCAGAGTGTGGATGGCGTCATCGCTCTTCTACAGCGAGGCGAAGATGTGGCCTTGATATCCGACGCAGGCACTCCCGGTATTTCCGACCCGGGCTTTATGCTGTCGCGCGAATGCCGCAGGAATGGCATAATAGTTCAAACGCTTCCCGGGGCCACAGCATTTGTGCCGGCGTTAGTCAATTCGGGTCTGCCGTGCGATCGTTTCATTTTCGAGGGTTTTCTCCCTACTAAAAAAGGGCGAAAGACACGACTCGCCGAAATCTCAGAGTCTCCTGTATCCATAATTATATACGAATCTCCGTTGAGGCTTGTCAAGACACTTGAGCAACTTGCTGAGTATTGCGGCGGTGAACGAGAGGCTTCGGTTTCTCGCGAGATATCTAAAATATACGAAAGTACAATACGTGGAACGCTTGACGAACTAGTGAAGCATTATACATTAAATACCCCCAAAGGTGAAATTGTAGTTATTGTGGCTCCGGCTGTTAAAAACAATACAGCAGGCTCACACCGGAACAAGTACAAAGATGTTCCTGCGAACAATGGCAGAAAAAGCAATCAAATGTAAATATAGTATTAATCAACAAAAAACTTGTTAGCTATGAAACGTATCAAAACATTCGCGGTGGCAGCAATAGCCGTAATGCTGGCTGCATCAGGATGCTCCAAGACACCGCAAGTAAGCGAAGACAATGCAGAAGCATTGAAAGAGGCTACAAAAGAGGAACTGGAACAGGCTGTATCGGACCGGGATGAGTTGCTGTCCTTGGTCAATGACATCTCGGACGGTTTGAATCAAATCAAGACATTGGAAGGCATTGTTGCCGTTGGAAAGGCAGAAACACCAAATCAAAAGCAGCAAATACGTCAGGACATCGCATCAATACAGGAAGCGTTGGAACAGCGCAAACAGCGCCTTGAGGAGCTGGAAAAAAAGCTCTCCTCCTCAAAGATGTATACCAACAAGCTCCAGTCTACCATCACATCGCTCAAGAATCAAATAGAAGAACAGCGTAAGGAAATTGAGCGTCTGACAGGCGAGCTCACATCGGCAAATGAGCGTATAGGCGTCTTAGGCAATCAGGTGGACTCGCTGACCACAACAGTGGCCGGTGTAACCGATCAGAGAGATGAAGCTCGCCGCCAAGCCACGGACCTCACCAACGAGCTCAACTTCTGCTACTATGCAATCGGCAGCGACAAAGAGCTGAAAGAGCATAATATAGTTCAGGGCGGAGGCTTCTTGCGAAAAAGCAAACTTATGGAAGGTGAGTTTGACCAAGCATTCTTCACCAAGTCTGACAAGAGAAGCTTGACTCGCATACCGCTGTATGCTAAAAAGGCCGAAGTGCTTACCAAACAACCCAAAGATTCGTATGTAATAGAAGACGAAAATGGCAACAAAGTACTTCGAATTACAAATGCCGAAAAATTCTGGAAGACCACAAACTACCTTGTAGTAAAGATAAAGTAATCAATCTTTCATCCAAGACAAGGGGGCTGTGTCAAAATGGGCACAGCCCCTTTTTCTCACAAGGTTACATGCTTTTGCGTATACTAAGTACATTACAAAAATTTGAAAACATCGAATTTCGGCTTGCAGAGAGATCTGAGTAGTTCGTTTGCGATTTCTTCCAGGCCGCACGCGCCTCAAATTGGAATCACGTTCAACGCTCGTAGGCATCGCCGATGCTATCTTGTGCAGACTGACAGTCTGCACAATGCAAAGAGCGTGAAGAGCAAACGTAAGCAATTTTATGCGAGACAAATTCATCACCAGGCCAAGATGCTCTTGCATAATTGGGATGATTTGATTAACTTTGTCGCAGTCTTTGGGGGTTGTCGTAACTTTCATGGACAAAGCGGTAAAACATTTCTTTAAAGCTACAAATTCTCAGGGGCTTTTACAAGAAATAAGTGATTATAAATCAATGATATAGCTGACAAATTTTAATTTTTGTCAGCTACTATAAAGTTAATGCGTGAATTCAATTCAACCAATTTCCGAATCGAACAATGACTAAGAGAGTATGATAATATCAAAAGACAACTTCGTAACGGATAACATGACCAATACGGTTTGTTATTCCAGTCTTCTACATGGAGAGAGCAGCGGTTTGGATAAAAAGTTTAGAGAAGAGCTTTATGGCGCTTTGAAGGAGTCTGTCAAAACCTTTAAGCACTATGACCTTTATAATACTCGTGACATCTGGTCAAGAGATTACATGCCAGTACAGTTGACTAAAGATCTCTTTCTGAACTACACCTATAACCCGGATTATCTTAGCGACCAGAAGAAATACATTACTAACTGGTCGATGGACAAAGTCCATACCAAGACAAAGGAACTGAAACTTGAGGTTGTTACAATCCCTCTTGTTCTTGATGGAGGCAATGTAATCAAAGCTATCGACAAGTTTGGTAAGCCAACAATCATCATGTGTAGCAAAGTTTTGAATGAGAACAATCTATCCAAAGAGGAGCTTACAGACTTGTGGAACCAATTCTTTGATAATCAGATTCGTCTTATTCTGATCGAATGGGAAGGAAAAGATGAAAACCCAATTGGACATGCCGATGGAATGGTTAGATATATCACTGAAGGAAAAGTTCTGATTACAAATTACTGTGATTGGGACGATGAAGAACGTCTGAGTGAGCCACTGAAAGAATACTTTGATATTGAACGTCTGCACTTTGGAGATATTGAAGGAATCAAAGGTACAAAGAAGTGGAGCCTCTTGAAATCTAAAAGCTGGGGATACATTAATTTTCTACAAGTTGGGAAACATATCATTGTACCCAAATTAGATTGGGAAGAACTCAACAGGATAGCTGTTCAACAGATTCAGAAAGCGTTCGGTGCTTCTTATAAAGTTGAGCTTATTGATTGTGATATGACTCAAATTCTTGAAGATCCAGAGGTAAACACAAACACAAACAGTGGCGGTGGTCTAAACTGTCTGACATGGACATTGTTAAGTTCAGAATAGTATATTAAAGTCCCCTTAAAATAGGTAAAAGCACTTTGATTTTATTGGTATTTAGCTCGCTGTAAAGGTTTAACAAGAGATCGGATTTGATTTTGTATCTTTGGGTAAACAATCAGTACCCCATATACAACATCTAATATATCTTGCCCAAGTGGTGGCTTTTTTAGACCGGAACAAATCCAATCAAATCATTCCAAATAACTGCGGCGACTGATATGTCAAACATTTACTTGCTAAAACCAGCTCCAGGCGATGATGTTTGGACAGTTGTGCAATCGTTCAAGCTTAAGCCTCATCACCATTATTGATCTATAAGCTCCCAAAAATGACATCTTCAACCTTGTCGACAAGTACATGCCTTTGACTCTAACAGTAAATCTATGCCTCTCCGTGTTTTGGTCGACGAAGTTCCGCAAACGGAAGAAATAGCAAAAACATGTGACGGATTTATAAAGATGGTTATTTTGTGTCGCTTAGGGTAAATAGTTTTTTATTCGGGCTTAAAGACTTCAAAAGTCTTATCATTATAATAGACTATGATTGAATCGATGCGTTGCGATGCTTTAATTGCTGTCAATGTATTCGATACCGTATCGATATGTTTGTTAGTTTGAGATGCAGAATTGTCAGTTAGATTTTGCTGTTTTTGGGGAGGAACGGATGAATGCTCATTAGACGACACCTTCGTGGAGTGATTGGACAGATTAATCTCTCGCAAATATGTTGCAGTGTTTTTTAGGTCGTCGATGACGCCCTCACACGCACTTTCACTATCTGTTAACGAGTTTTTATCTTGAATATACGACATATTACTTTGTGTATCAAATAGTGTAGGTGCACTATCGGAAATTTTCGATTTTTCATGAGACATGGTTTGCTCACTGCGGGAGGTTGCAACAAATGGTGATGTCTCTCCAAACATAAGCCACATTAGATCAAGATCGGGGAAAGCATAGTGAAGTTTTCCCAAAAACTCGTTACTGATTTTTTTGTTTCGACCGCTTAATATCTGAGACGCCGAAGGGCGCGGTATGCCAAGCAAATCGGCAAACTGAGATGATGACAGCCCGCGTTGACTGACAAATTCATTTAATCGGGTGATTATATCCATTTTGAATGATCTTAGCTGATTATTTTGCAAATTTAATAATAAATCTGAATTTACAAAAGTAAATTAATCAATGTACTTGCATATGTACAAATGCAAACATAGTGATTTGCATTTGCGACAACAACCGTGTGCATTTGCATTGCAGATGCATAGGGTGTCTGGACTGCTGCAAATAGGGTAGGTGAGCGGAGCATGCCTTTTATTATATTTTTAATCTAAATCGATATATGTAATTTGCTGAGCCATAATAGAATACTATAAACTACAGATCATTATTAAACTGAAGCAAACCGATGTCGTCAAATAAATCAACTTATAATTTAAAAAGTATAATTAAGTACCATGATTTTTAGCAACTTGCCTAAAGTGTTAATTTTAATAAATCAATAAACCGGGGCTTTATCAGAACATATGCAAAAGCATTAGATAAGTTAGCAAATATTATAATGTATCAGTGATTAAAATTAGTTTGACGTGTTTGCATACGCAAAAACATGCGTTTCGGCTCTAAGGTTTTGATGTAATTGCAACATTGGATGAAGCATAAGAATTAAACAGAAAATATAATTCAAAATATCGATTTGACGATCGATGCATTATTCGATGTCATCTAATTCAAACATGAGTTTTCGAAATTTTGAAAATACTTTAAGCCAGAATAGTCATTCTATTTGATTTGGATTCACGATAGACATCGGCAATAGCGTATTACCAATAGATATTATTCTCGGCCAACATATGCGACTTAACATAATACGGATTATCGAACATTCCTCCGTTCTACCGACGCATCATCGGTAATCTGCGGGCCACAGTTATGGAGGGCAGCTTCGGCAATCAGAAATTACACTTCGGGCTTGGTGTTATCGCCGCTCGCAACAGCCGCAGCGAGACATTGCTCCTCTTCTTTGGCATACACATGGCCAACACTTCAATACTTGCCGCCCGATAACTTGCTCGTGAAGAAAAAGCTCGAGCGAAAGGAGTCAGGGCCTGATTAAATCTGACCGATTTTTCCCTTCTTCCGGCGACATGTCGGAACGCTTAATCATACCATGTTCGCAAGAAAACGGTGCCCCCCCTCCGAAATTGCCGTTTTTCGAATCTAAGGCGACAGTCGAGCCAAAAAATATTAAATATGGTCAATTGAGGACAATCTCAACCAGCCCATTAACTGAATACCCCTACTTAACACAAACACGTCTATCTGAGATATTCTCCTATTGCTTTAATTAGCATGACATAAAAAGGTTTTCATTGGTTGATAATCATGTTTGATAGACATCTTTTCAAATAAAGAGTATATACCACAAAAGTCATAACAACTGAAAACATACTACAATCGAATACCCTCCCTACCCTTATTACAACAGCTGTGGCACGGAGTTTGCTTATATCCAAATACAATCAATAACGAAACAAAAAACACTAATGATATGCAAAAAGGGACAATTGGAGTGACTACGGAGAATATATTCCCTGTAATCAAAAAATTTCTTTATAGCGACCACGAGATATTTCTTCGTGAGATGATTTCAAACGCTGTTGACGCCACCCAAAAACTAAAAGCATTGTCTTCTATAGGAGAATTCAAGGGCGAGACAGGAGTCTTAGATGTCCGTGTATCCATAGACAAAGAAGCCGGGACACTCACTATCAGCGACCGCGGCATCGGCATGACTGCTGACGACATCGACAAATATATTAACCAAATAGCTTTTTCCGGAGCAGAAGAATTCCTAAAAAAGTATAAGGATTCGGCCGCAACAATCATCGGGCATTTTGGCTTGGGGTTTTATTCGGCTTTTATGGTTTCTAAAAAAGTAGCCATCGTTTCATTGTCATACAAGGAAGGCGCCAAGGCTGTTAGATGGGAATGCGATGGCTCGCCAGAGTATACTATGGTGGATGCCGACAAAGCAGAGAGAGGCACCGACATCGTCCTATACATAGATGATGACGACAAGGAATTCCTTGAACAAACTCGCGTAGAAGCTTTGCTTAAGAAATATTGTCGTTTCTTGCCGATTCCAGTAATCTTTGGCAAAGAACAGGAGTGGAAGGATGGCAAAATGGTTGATACAGATTGTGACCATGTCATAAATAATACCGAACCGAGCTGGATAAAGAAGCCGTCAGAACTCACCGACAAAGATTACCTTGCATTCTATCATGAACTGTATCCGGGACAAGACGATCCTTTGTTTTGGATACACCTCAATGTGGACTATCCGTTCACTCTGACAGGAATATTGTTCTTCCCTAAACTCAAAAATAACTTTGAGATCACCAAGAACCGCATCCAGCTATATTCCAATCAGGTATATGTGACAGACTCTGTTGAGGGTGTCGTTCCGGACTTTATGATGCTTTTACAAGGTGTCATCGACTCCCCTGATATTCCGCTGAATGTCTCGCGCAGCTACCTGCAGTCAGATGGCGCTGTTAAGAAAATATCATCGTATATAACTAAAAAAGTGTCCTCGCGCTTGGAAGAGATATTCCGCAAAGATCGAGCCGACTTTGAGAAGAAATGGGATGATATACGCATATTTATCGAGTATGGTATGCTTACCGATGAAAAGTTCTGTGAGACTGCCCTCAAGTTCTGCCTACTCAAAGACACGGAGGGCAAACACTTTACGCTTAATGAATACAAAATCCTCGTCCAGCCCGAACAGACCGATAAGGATGGCAACATTGTATACTTGTATACAACTGATGTCGAAGCGCAATACTCGTACGTCAAGGCCGCCAAAGATAAAGGCTATTCGGTTATCGTCCTTGACGGACAGCTGGATAGCCACTTTGTAGGACTATTGGAAAACAAGCTCGAAAAGACAAAGCTCGTGCGTGTAGATAGTGATATCATAGACAATCTTATTCCGAAGGCTGAACACAAGGGTGTAGAGTTGTCTGCCGTGCAGCGCAACATATACACCACCCTATTCCGCTCACAACTACCTAAAGACGAGAAAGTGAACTATATGGTAAGTTTCGAAGCCATTTCACCTGAAAGTGCCCCGATAGTATTGACGCAAAACGAGTATATGCGTCGAATGAAGGATATGGCTGCGCTTCAACCTGGAATGTCTTTCTACGGCGAAATGCCTGACAGTTATAGCGTTATCATTAATATCTCCAATCCTGTTGTCGAGCGTGTAACCAAGGCTGCTGACGATGCACTTGAGCCTAAAATCGCGCCATTGGTCCATAAAGTTGAGGACGATGAAAAGGCATTGTCCGAACTTCGAGGAAAGGAGGACGAAAATAAAGAAGAACAGAAAAGAATCCGAGAACTTGAAGATGCGACAAAGTCTGTTCGAGACGAACAAGAAAAGATGGTATCTGAATATGCTGCCTCACAACCGATAGTTAAGCAACTTATTGACCTAGCCCTTCTTGGTAACGGTATGCTTAAAGGTGAAGCCCTCAACGCCTTTATAAACAGATCGCTGTCGATGCTATAAACATATCCGGTCTCTATAAGATAATAAGCAACGTCCGTCCTTTTCACAAAGGCCGGACGTTTTTTACGGATTATCTCTCATCATGTTATTCCTCCTTAGCAGATGTCTGACATCCTATTAATAAGCCGATGACTATCACATTTCAGACTTGCTGATATCATTGTCCAAATTATGGACTGTACCGGTGTCAGCAACTGCTCAGAGACGTCTTGGGATAGTAAAACCACATTGGTAAATGTGCGAGCGATTACTTGTTGCTCTTATTCGGGCAATTCTCTAATCGTTTTGAGTACATCCTCGCTTAAGATTACGGGATGAATAGCACTTATTTGTTCCATTTTTTTGTTTTCGCTTTTGTTTGATGCAAAGTTTGATGCAAAGGTATGCCTTGCCATGTGCAATATACATGCACGCATATATTAATTTTTGGCAAATGAAGAAGACTTGCTGTCCGTGACCGGCTTAAGCAGTATTATGACACATGGAACATAGTATATGATAAATGCGACTGAATACATTCCACAACATTGACCTGAAGCCTTTAGTCGTATTTCAATTCCTCGGCACAGCATTATTGGAATGTCTATATCCAAAGTTTTTTGTAACTTCATCAATACAGGCATATCGCTTCGGCAGCGTTTTTTTAATAGAGTTGAACAACCTTTCTTTTTGACTTTTTTATTCTATTGATATATAAATCTCATGATTTATATGTACATTTGCAGAGAGTATATATGCGGCCGACACTGATGCAGCATACATACGCGTTTTATCCTCGGTCACCCACCCACAATTAGCCATATGGTAGACGTTATCAAAGAATGTTTTTCTGAAATTACACCAATACAAGAGATTCAAATGCAGGCCTTGGACTCATTGTATCGTGACTGGAATGCAAAAATCAATGTAATTTCGCGGCGTGATATCGATAACCTGTATGTGCGTCACGTCTTGCATTCTCTTGCCATAGCCAAATTTTGGGGTAGTAAACTCGTCCCGGGATCTTCCATATTGGATATCGGCACCGGTGGAGGATTTCCCGGCATACCGCTGGCTATAATGTTTCCCCAATGCCATTTCCACCTCTTGGATCGCATTACAAAAAAAATACGTGTGGTAAATGCCGTGTCCGAGGCACTAGGCTTAAAAAACGTATCGACACAACAGGGCGATATCGGCGAATGCCACGAGCGGTTTGACTATGTAGTCAGCCGTGGCGTTATGCGTCTCGGGCCGCTGGTGACCGCAATAAAGCACAACATTTCTAAAGAGAACAAAAACACCTACGCCAATGGGTTGGTGTGCCTCAAGGGTGGAGATCTGTCCGATGAAAGCGCCGGGATTAAATTCCCTGTAATCTCCTACCCTCTCAACGAGTATTTTGATGCCGATAATCCGGAAGTACGCGAAACATTTGCTGACAAATACCTCGTCTACGTCCCTATGGCGGCGAAATAACACCATACGAATCAGGCCTTTATTACATATTCAGATCATATTTATAGTTTATATCATGCTTAAACTCGAAAAATTCACTTTCAATCCATTTGCGGAGAACACTTATATAGTCTACGACCCCGTCACCAAAGACGGCATTGTAGTAGATCCAGGCATGGCTACTCAGGTCGAACAAAACCAGTTTGACCGATTTATAGCTGAACAAGGCATACACTTATCGATGATTGTAAACACACATATGCACATAGATCATTGCCTAGGTAATAATTACATCATCAAAAAATACGGCATAAACACAGCTGCATGCGCCACCGAAATCGCATTTGGCGAAAATCTTGACCAGCAAGCCCGTTTCTTCGGGCTCAACCTCAAGGGCTTCAATACAACGGTAGATATAATCCTTAATGACGGCCAGTTGTTGCACATCGGACCAAACACCCTCGAAATCATTGCCATGCCCGGGCACTCTCCAGGTGGAATATGTATATACGACCGCGCCGATGGGTGGGTACTCAGCGGCGACAGCCTGTTCCTCGGATCGATAGGTCGCACAGATCTTCCGGGCAGTAATCATAGTAAACTTACTCACGGCATTCGGACACTATTGTTTACTCTTCCCGAATCGACTATTGTCTACCCCGGCCACGGGCCGTCTACAACAATCGGGCACGAACGAGGAACAAATCCGTATATTAGTTAAATTACGACATTGCACAATTTGATGTCTGTCCGCAATCCCTGACATACTTCCGGCTGCTTATAATCAGCGCTTGGCTGCGTAGCTTTTAATGCTATTTATAAATAGCGGGCACAATAATTGCCCTATAATCGAATTAACTTTGCTCTATAAATCAGCAAGGTATTTCGATAATGAAAACAATAAGCGACACTGACACCATATTCGCGACCATAGTTCAATACGGGCGTTTATTAACAAGCGTTAAGCTGTGTGGAATGTCATCCATACAGTCAATAGTATCATATCTACGCTCCCATGATGCCGTACCCTCGGGGTTATCGCAACTCTCGATACGCAACTACACACAGGGCTGGCGTTCTATGCAATCTTTGTACATTCGATAATCAACCCTGACCTATGGTCGCCGTTATATGACTTATGAACAGAGTTTTGTAGCGATATAATCAACACCCTAAATGCGTCTACAAACGTGGCCTTTCCGCCTTGTAAGTAGTTTGTTGGGACACTTTTTCCTGACTTCGTCAATGCGTACCCCAAAACTCCTCTGTGAACAATTTGGCAATTCGCTGGTGTCTTTTCATAAGCATGGTTCTACTGATTGTTTGCTTATTGTGAGGCAATGTCAGCTGTATCGTCACGACGGTCTGCGCCAGGGCGAGGACCTTGTCCACACTCATGTTGATATCGGACGATTTCAGCAGGCGTTCCAATTCCTTGTAGACTTTCAAGGCCACAAAGCAGATGCATACGTGTGCTTCTATACGGCGTCGAGTGAAGTGGAAAATAGGGCGAATCTCAATCTTCGACTTTGATATGCGGAAGGCCCTCTCGACGTGCCACAGATTGTGGTAGGCGGCATATATGTCATTGGCGAGCATGTCCGTATTGGAGAGATATCCTTTGAGACCATCCCATCTCGCATCCTCCTCCAGTTTCTCATAATTGATGCTCACTCTCACATCTCCCTCCATTTTCAGGAACTTGTTGTATCCGCGCTTGTTTATGTTGTCCTTAGTAAGTGTGCCATTATGGAATGCTTTTTCTAAACGGCGTATCCCTTTCTCCCGATTATAGGCGTCCTTGCGGGCACGTGCTTCCGTATATCCGACCAGCAGTCTCCGTCCGTTGCCTTTGTCGCATTCAACCATCCTCCCGTCCATTTTTTGCTGCGCCAGTATCCAGTCCTTTGTTTTTCTGCTCTCGTTCTTAATCCTTGCACCGATAATATACTTGTAGCCGTTTGTTTCAAGCTTGGCTATGTTGTCATTGTTCATCAATCCGGAGTCTGCCACTACCACAAAATCCTCCAGTCCATATCTCCGAACAAAATTCTTTATTATCGGAAGCATAGTGTGTCCCTCGTATTTGTCGCCTTCGTGTATGCAGTAGGCAAGCGGATAGCCGCCCTTGCTGACCAGCAGCCCCAATATAATCTGAGGGTTCTTGTGGCGTCCTTCCTTGGAGAATCCGGCCTTACGCAATTCGTCCTCATGGTCCGCTTCAAAATAAAGCGTGGTCACATCATAAAACAGCACGCCGATATGTCCGCCTAAAACCGCCTTTGTGTGAAAGACGCTTATGTCCTGCACTATCTTATGCTGATTGTCGCTCAGCTTGTCCAAATAACGATAAATCTTCGACAGGCTGATATCCTCATCGAAATGATTCTTCAGATACTCCACCGTGGCCGCCTTACTTGCAGGATAGGAAAGGCGGGCCTTTACGAGTTGGCGAAACACTCCGTCGTTTATCCTATTGAATCCCACGTTGTCAAAGACATGGTCAAGTATCAGGTCTGCTCCATTGGCAGAGATATTGGTTATGTATGATAGCATCTTTTCGACGCCAACGAGTTCTGCCTCGCACTTTTTGCGTTCCTCGCCAAAAAGATCCAAACGTGGATGACGGCGGGTCGATTCCCGGTCAATCCATTCATTGCCTTCCGCCACCAACGTGTCTATTTCCTCAGGGCTACGTGCTATGCCTATGGTGACAAGTTCCCTATAACGGCCCGAAATCTTTTCTGCCACAACGACGCTTACCGTCCCGGATCTGTTCTTCTTCCTCTTAATAAACATTAAATTTTGCTTTGCGTACCCCAAAATAGGGGTATGCAAATTTACAAAATATTATTATTCAAACGCTTATAAAATACTCTGTTTTTCAGTGACGAAGTCAGGATCAACACCCTAAATGCGTCTACAAACGTGGCCTTTCCGCCTTGTAAGTAGTTTGTTGGGACACTTTTTTTACGGGATAGAGTGTTTTGCATCAAAAATTGCCTATGCACTCTTCAAAGTACCAACAATACAGCCCTCTTTTTAGCGTTAGACATTCATCTTAGAGCAGAGACTATTCACTTATGTCTTTATTATATGAATTTATGGTTTTGCCTGTGAACAATTTGATGGATGGGCTATAGGCTATATTTCGCAGATTATGCGTACATTTGCACTAAAATCTTTATAGGATACGCAATGAATGATTACCGCAAAGTACGTTTTGATATGACGCCATGTTCCGAGGATGCCACAGACCTATTGGCGGCATTCCTCGCAGACGAAGGATATGAGAGTTTTGTCCCGGACGAGGAAGGTCTTACGGCCTACGTCCCGGCTTCGGCTTGGTCTAAAGACGCCGTGAACAACGTCATCCGCGATTTTCCAATGAACACAACCATTCAAGTAAAAGATGTGTTAGTCAAAGGACGTGATTGGAACGCCGAATGGGAAAAGAATTACTTTCAGCCCATAGTTGTAGGCGACAAGTGTGTAATACATAGCACTTTTCACCACGATATACCCAAAGTCAAATACGACATTGTCATTGACCCCAAAATGGCATTCGGCACAGGGCACCACGCCACCACAGCCCAAGTCATTGAAAGCATTCTCGCCATAGATTTGCGCGGACGCACCGTGATTGATATGGGCACCGGTACGGCAATATTATCCATATTGACAGCCATGCTTGGTGCAAAGTTAGTGACTGCCATCGAAATTGATGGTTTTGCATATGCCAATGCAATCGAAAATGTTGAGATTAACGGTGTCTGCGATGTTGTGAGACTGATCAATGGAGACGCCTCAGCCTTGGTCGGGGTCGAGCCGGCCGACATATTTCTGGCAAATATTAACCGTAATGTCATACTCCGAGATATCGAAACCTATTCATCTCATCTACGGAATGGAGGAGTAATGATTCTAAGCGGCTTCTATGAAGATGATGTATCAATGATTGAAGCGGCGGCACGTCCATTGGGTCTTGTGACCGAAGCCATGCGCAGCCGTAACAAATGGACTGCCCTAACCTTGCGCAAACATTCTTAACGCACATGAATACGATAAAAACCTTAATATCAGCCGTTGCAATAATGTGTTGTGGCGTAATAGTATACGCACAGAACGCCAAACCGGGCGATATTGCACCCGGCCGGATATGCTTCGCATGGGGAGCTGACATCAATGGTAGCGTTGACCTTAGCGAACACGATATGTCATCTTTGGGCATCGAAGCAATGTTTGGCATTGAGTATCGATGGATTCGATTTCTCGGCATTGGAGCACAAGCCGATGTCATGGTAAGCAATTCGTCCAGATCGTTTCCGCTAACGCTAAATTTCCGCACCGATTTCAGTAGCAGTCGCCGTCGTCTGCTATTTATGGATATACGTGGCGGCATAGCCCTAAATTATCTCAATGGCGACCGAAACGAAACAGATCCGTATGTCAGCGGCGGTATAGGTGTTACACTAGCGCACAAATCCACCTATAGTTCTCATTTTATTATCGGATATACTTATCTAGGTCAAAAGCAATGTTATTATGGCGAAAGATTACGCGATTGCCCCGGTATAAGTTATGCCACCATTCGTTTCGGCGTCACCTTTTGATGGCCATTACGCCACGGCAAGAAGAATAAAAACACAGGATTCATGAACAGATTTTTTGCAACAATAGCAGCTATTATATCTACAACTACAAGCATGTATGCATTAGTAGATATCCCGGCATTTGTCAATATGGCAGCTGACAGCATCTCAATATCTACGGCTGATGCAACACAACAAGCTGCGTGGAGGCACGTGGCATCAAGACTTGATTCACTGGAGCGTAATGTATCGTCTTCGGTGGTACGAATACTTCACATCGGAGACTCGCACATCCAGGCCGAATTTGTCACCAATGCACTGCGCTCAAAGTTACAAGACACGTATGGCAATGCCGGACGTGGGTTGGTGTCGCCGCTACGTCTAGCAGGCACAAACCAACCTATAGACTACGCCATCACGGCCCCTGATGCCATTGATTGGCGGAAAACACGATTGCTGAATTTACCTTGGGATGCCACTCCAGGCGTAACAGGTATTGCGGCACAACCTATTCGTACCACTACCGCGACTATTAAGGCATTTAAATCCGGGCATAGAATCACAAGAGCCACCATACTGACAGCAAATGGCGTTAACACCTACACCTACACCAAGCCGCAAGACAGTATCAACGTTAATCTTGATGCCAATGAATCCTTGTATGGAGTCATCCTCGAAAACGGTCAACCCGGGGTGTTATACTCTGCAATAGGCAATAATGGAGCATGCTTTACCGACTATCTACTCATCCCCGGATTTGCGAAAAACACCGAGGTCTTCCATCCCGACCTGATCATATTATCCATGGGCACCAACGAGGGATTCTCGTACATGACAGATGCCGAAATACAACGTTGTACCGCAGACCTTATTCGATTGCTACGCAATGTACACCCCAAAGCAGCAATGCTTGTACTTACACCAATGGAGTGTCAAATAAACCGCAACCACGGATATCGTCCATTATCATCTTATTATGACATAAACGAGCATGTGGCCGATGCGGCCCACCTTATTCTAGAATCGGCCAAGGGGCAGGGCATACCCGTCTGGGATTTCTATCATATCGCCGGAGGCCATGGCGCGTCCAATCATTGGATTAAATCCGAACTCTTCAGCAAAGACCGTATACACCTCAATGCGGCTGGATATCAGCTACAAGCCGACTTAATATACTCGGCATTACGTTCGATCTTTAACAGTAGCCACTGACAATATAAAAGCCAAACACGTTTGTCGTTGTTGCTTATTTGCAAGAATCAAATCAATAAAACCTTTATTGTCCAAAAAACAAATTGATTTGAAAAAATGCATATTTATTGTTTCATTGTTTTTGCTTCTTTTAGTAGAGGATGCAAACCATGAAGGATAACGACACAGCCTAAAGCCATATATGCAAAAGGCGGAATCCTCGATATGAGGCTTCCGCCATGCAAGCTGTTATAGGAAGAATTAAAGGGGGGGGTATTGGTCAAATCCTACGGAAATGTCCTACCCCCCCCCCGTATTTTTCTTATTTACTTACCCTTATGCTCGTATTGCAATGTAAGCGAAGGCTGGTCGCAGACTTCTGCCGGGCCAAAGTACTGAATGGGACCCGGATATACATAACATGTATTGAGAGCCCAGTCACGACGGTGTGCGGCAAATTTACGGAATGGCGCACCATCAAGTTTTACAAGTGCTTTTTGTATCACAGGTTTCATCTCACCATGACGACGCTCCATATTCATCATCATTGTGATTGGTATACCACCTGCTATCCATTGCACAGCCGGCTTGACAAGGTTACGAACACTGGACATATATCCGGTTACACCTGCATTGATCAGACATGCAGCATTGAACCCCAGTGCATAACAATAGTCTGCATCGAAGTTAGATGGATCGGCACAGCGCCCTTCGTATCCAAAGAAGTGGTGAAGAGCCGAGAATTTGCCATTGTATTTGCCTTCGGCACGCATTTGTTCAAGACGCTGACCAACCATTTCGCTAAGCAACTTCTCGGTCTCGATAAGCGATACTTGTACATTGCCGTGGGGATCGCGATCAAGAGTCAACTGGCGTGCGACACCTTCGGGCAAAGCTTCGTAAGTCTTGGCATTGTCTGCACTGAGATGTTCGATGACCCACTGACGCTGTGTCTCGCGGTCAAGAGCGGCAAATGCCTTTTCTTCTTTAGCGAGAAGATCGTTGAGTTCGGCTATCAGACGACCCACTGCGGGTATAAACTCGATAAGGCCCTCTGGGATAAGCACTGTTCCAAAGTTGTTGCCCTCTGCTGCACGTGCAGCCACAACATCAGCCAGCTGGTTGACTACATCCTGCAAGGTGAGGTTCTTTGCCTCAATCTCCTCCGAAATGATGCAAACGTTAGGCTGGGTCTGAAGTGCACATTCAAGTGCAATATGACTGGCGCTACGCCCCATAAGCTTTATGAAGTGCCAATATTTTTTGGCGCTATTGCAGTCTCTCTGAATATTGCCTATAACCTCGCTGTATACCTTTGTGGCTGTATCGAAACCAAAAGAGGTTTCAATCAAATCGTTCTTCAAGTCGCCGTCAATGGTCTTAGGGCAGCCTATAACCTGTACACCTGCACCCACCTGCTTGTAGTATTCGGCAAGCACGGCCGCATTAGTGTTGCTATCGTCACCGCCAATGATGACAAGAGCGGATATTTTGAGCTCCTTGAGTATTTCGAGACCGCGGTCAAACTGGTCCTTTGTCTCGAGTTTGGTACGACCGCTACCGATAATATCAAAACCACCTGTATTTCGATATTCGTCTATGATAGATGCGGTCAATTCAATATACTTGTGTTCGACAAGCCCGCCGGGTCCCATAACGAAACCGAAAAGACGACTGGCGCGATGAATGCGTTTGATTCCGTCAAAAAGGCCTGAAATGACATTGTGTCCGCCGGGAGCTTGGCCACCCGAAAGTATTACACCGACATTAATGGGATGCCCGGGTGCGGGATTAAGATTCTTCTCGAAATGTAACTCGGGAAGTCCGTAAGTCTGTGGAAAAAGCTTCTGTATTTCTTCCTGATTGGCAACCGACTGTGTCGCTTTGCCAAGTACGGCCTTAACCGGACCGGTCAAGGCTATGGGCAGTTTAGGTTGGTAGCTTGCCCGGGCTTTCTGTAAAGCGCTCTTTTTCATTTTTGAGGCTGTGTTGTGATATGTAGTTGTAGATATATAAATATTCCGATTAGATGAACAATACGTGCAAATTGCTGTATTCTTTTGCCTTAGCGTGGTATTCTGTCAATACACACATGGCCTCGTCCATATTTTTTGCAAAGTAAACATATTTTCACCAAACATCAAATACACACCATGCCTCGTTAAGCATTTTTGACAATCACTTTTTACTTGTCAACGCTTAACCACATCGGCTTGTTTTTTGTATATTATTTAATGAGAGCAAAGCGCCCTATTCTCATAAAAATTTGCTACATTTGCACCCGACAAGCAATGTACACGCACGCACAAACCATAAGACTATATCATATCGGTATATGCCGCAAACTACGCGCATGTATCGTTCAGATTGCTGTAATTCTTGCCCTGGCATTTACACATACATCAATATATGCACAAATCAATGCCGAGCAGGCAGTAACTGTTGGTCGCAACAGCATGTATTTCGAGGACTATATGCTTGCGATACAGTACTTTAATCGCGCCATCTCGGCCAAACCATACCTTGCCCTACCCTATTTCTACCGCGCAGTAGCCAAATTTAATCTCGAGGACTACCGCGGCGCTGCCGAAGACGCAGGGCGTGCCATCGAACTCAACCCTTTTCTGTCTGACGCCTGGGAAGTTCGTGGCGTTGCTCGACAGAATTATGATGATAATGCCGGCGCCGTCTCAGACTACGACCATGCATTGGCGCTGCTTCCGCGCAATCGCCAAATATTGTTTAACAAGGCCATGGCCCAAACGGCGCTGAAAGAATACGCTGCAGCAGACAGTACATTTAGCGAGTTGCTTGAACACTATCCGCGTTTCGAAAGCGCATACCTCGGACGCGCACGAGAACGTCTTGAAGCACCGGGAACAGATACAGTGATAGCCTTGAAGGACATTGCAAAAGCTCTCGAAATCAATCCCAGCAGCTTTAATGGCCACGCCATGGCTGCCGAGCTGGCAATGCGCCGCGGTGCGGCTTACAATGATACGGCCATGTGCCACCTCGAAAAAGCAATCAAACTGCGCCCGAATATAGCCGGACTATACATCAACCGTGCTTATCTCAAGTACAATAAAGACGATTATGATGGTGCACTCGATGACTTTGACCACGCCATAGCCCTTGAACCCTACAACACTGTGGCGCTATTCAATCGCGGTCTACTCGAAACGGAAGTATCAGATTATGACAAGGCCCGAGCCGATTTTGACCGAGTGCTGTCCCTCGAGCCCGATAATGTACGCGCCCGATACCAACGAGCATATATCAACGGCCAACAGCGCCGATACGAAAAGGCCATTGATGACATTAATTATGTCATCAAGGCATTCCCGGACTTCCCTTCAGGCCTATATATGCGCAGCGAATTCTATCGGCACAGCGGAGATACACGTCGTGCCGAAGCGGACTACAATCGCGCCGTTGCCCTTTCACGCAAACTTCGCCCCGATGCACAAGGTAAGGTTGAAAGCGATTATACGCCTACCGAACTTTCGGACGATGAAGTGGCTCGGCGACGCTTTGCAACGCTGCTCACCGTGGAACAGCAGCAGCCCATAGACGCCGAGTACAACAACCCTGACATCAGAGGCAAAGTTCAAGACCGCAACATCTCAATAGAACCGCAAGGATGGGTTGAAATATCGTATTACAATGCACCGACCGAGCTGCATACAACCACATACTTCATGAAAGACGTAGATATGCTCAATGCGACAGGAGCCTTACGTAACAAAGTCATGGTAACATCAAACGTGCCCGGTAGCCTTGACGACACTATGGCACAACGCCATTTCACATCCATAGAAGATTATACCAGCTACATGGCGACACATACACCACGCGCAGTTGACTTTGTCGGACGTGCCATGGACTACATGACCCTGCGCGATTACGATGCAGCAATAAAAGATCTCGATCGTGCGATAGCGCTCAAAAACGACTACGCCTTGACGTATATTCTACGAGCCCAGGCAAGACACCACAAGCTAAGCCTACCTGCTGATGACAAGGAGGGCACAGACGCCACAACTCGCACAGCCCTAAGGCACGCAACATACGATGAAATACTGTCTGACTTAGACAATGCTTTGAGACTTGACCCGACCAACGCTTTCGCATGGTATGACAAAGCTTGTCTCTATATCGAGTCGGGTCTTGACTCCGAGGCGCTGGAGGCTATCAACCGCGCCATCGAAATAAAAGACGACTTTGGAGAAGCTTTCTTCAATCGCGGATACTTGTACATGCGCATGGGCAATACTAAGGCCGGAGCCGCAGATCTCGGCCGTGCAGGTGAGCTGGGAGTGCCCGGCGCATACAACCTACTCAAGCGCTTGACTCAATAGAATATATGCTCAAAGAGCAATCCAAATAATCCCCAAAAACCAATAAACGCCCAAAACATCTAATTTCGCAAATGCTTACCTCGCAAGACCTTGAAGACCTAAAGAAACGCGGCATCACCGCCGAAGATTTTAGCGCACTCTTTGCCCGGTTCACAACCGGATTTCCATACCTACGACTATCGTCGTCTGCTACCGTAGATGGCGGAAGCATCATGCGCCTAACTCCAGAGCAAGAACAACAAGCAATAGAACGCTGGAAGCTATACCTCGCATCCGACAACGCCGAAGTAACAAAATTCGTTCCCGCTAGTGGTGCGGCTTCACGCATGTTCAAGGCTTTGTATGCCTTTGTAGACGGCACCGAAAATATTCCTGACGAAAAATCGCCGGTTCGCGCAATCATAGACAACCTTGACAAATTGCCATTTATCGGCAATTTGGATGACACTCTACGCCGCATCTATGGCGCCGATTCGTCCGAATTGTGCACACAAGGCCGATACAAAGATATCATCCGTGCCATAGTTAGCGAAGACGGCATGGGTTACGGTTCACTACCTAAAGCGCTGCTTACCTTCCATTGTTACGCTGATGGCAGTACGCGCACTCCGCTCGAGGAACAACTCGCCGAAGGCGCACAGACAGCCACAGCCGGAGGATTTGTACGCCTGCACTTTACCGTATCGCACAACCATCGAGAACTATTTGCGCATAAAATCAGCACCGCAGCCCCGGCAATGGCCGAAAAATATAACGTATCGTACGACATCTCGATGTCCGAGCAAAAGCCTTCTACAGACACGCCGGCTGCGAATGCAGACAACACACCCTTCCGAGATGCTCAAGGCCATATAGTATTCCGCCCGGGAGGCCACGGAGCACTTATCGCAAACCTCAACGACATTGATAGCACCATAGTATTTATAAAGAATATAGACAACGTTGTCCCCGACTCGCTCCGCACACCTACAATCCGCTATAAACAAGTTATTGCCGGCGTACTCATGCAAGCTCGCGATACCATAAACAAATACATCGAACAGTTGCGTAGCGGCAAATACACTATCGATGACTTGCATCATATGATTGCCTACATGCATGACACGCTCAATATACGCCATGAAGACATGAAGCGTTATAGCGACAAAGAAATGGCTCTGTATCTGCTTAAAAAATTCGATCGTCCGTTACGTGTATGCGGAATGGTGAAAAATCTCGGCGAACCAGGCGGAGGCCCATATATCGCATACAGCGCAGATGGCAGTACCGCGCCACAGATACTCGAGTCGTCCCAAATAGATCAGAAGAATCCAGAAGCACGTGCAATGATGGCCACGGCCACGCACTTCAATCCGGTGGATTTGGTATGCTGTATCAAAGATGCAAATGGTCGGCACTACGACTTACCACAGCATGTAGACCCCGCCACAGGATTCATTTCCACCAAGTCGCTTGACGGGCGCGAACTTAAAGCCATGGAACTTCCCGGACTATGGAATGGCGCCATGAGCGATTGGAATACCATATTCGTTGAAGTACCTATCGAGACCTTCAACCCGGTCAAGACAATCAACGACCTGCTACGCCCGCAACATCAAGCATAACAGCCTTCTATGAACACTCAGTCGCAATAGCAATGCCATTCATTGTTATTGCGGCACCTTATTAACGGACATCGCAACACTGCCGACAATTACACAACCGGACAAGCCATATTTATGAAAAGAGCATATATCGCATTGACCTTTTTATTGTTAGCCATCACAATAGCCGTACCGACCAAAGCTCAAAATATCACGCGATGTAAGTACAAGAAGGCCCTAGTCATAGGTGCACATCCGGATGATCCGGAAACTATTGCCGGCGGCACGATGCTGGTCCTCAAGGGCCTTGGATGTGAAGTAGTCAGCGTATATCTTACAAGCGGAGAAGCGGGTATCAGCGGAAAGGATGCCACGGAAGCCGCAGCCATACGCCATCGCGAAAGCGCCGAAGCATGCCGCATCATGGGTATACGCCACATATTCATGAACCAGGTGGACGGAAACACCGAGATCACCAAAGAAAGGTATGAGCAGATGAAATGTATCATCGAGAGCGAAAAACCGGACATAGTATTCACACACTGGCCAATCGACTCGCACCGCGATCACCGCGTATGTTCAGCCTTGGTATATGACGCTTGGCGCCAACTTGACCATAGCTTCGACTTATTCTATGCCGAAGCCATGTCAGGCCTACAATCCCAAAACTTCGTTCCGACAGATTATGTAAATATTGATTCGGTAGTCAACAAAAAACATGAAGCCTGTCTATGCCATGTCAGCCAAGGCATGCCGGAAATACTCGACAAATGGCATAAGGTGATGGAACGCTTTCGCGGACTCGAGTTCCACTGCAACGCGGCTGAGGCCTTTGTCAAGCAGCTATGGACAGCAAGTGATATAACAGGAAATTAGATATTTCCCTCCCCCAATTTGATGCCCGGAATGCCATATACTTGTCAAACATCACCTTATTTCACCACAAAACTATGATTTGTCGTATTACGAAATAAGTCGTACCTTTGCCAACATGTATGCCGACAAGGGCATACGTTTCTCTTACGGACACTTTTTCAAGAAAAGCAAAAACGCACGACGCATATCCTCGACATGGATCAGATACTATACATACTGCCCAGGGGACTGGCCATCGGCATTTTGATATCGGCTCCTATGGGGCCTATCGGCATGCTGGTGATACAGCGTACCCTTAGCAAGGGACGTTGGCCTGCGTTTTTCACGGGCATAGGCGCAGCATTTTCCGATTTGGCTTATTGCCTGCTCACAGGCTTGGGCATAAGTTTTATCACCGACTTTATCGAAACACACCAATTCGGACTACAAATCCTTGGAGGCATAGTACTCGCCGCCTTCGGCATATACCTGTTCAGAAAAAACCCCACACGTGCGCTCAAACCCTCCACCGAACCTTCGTCCAACAATTACATCACAGACACCATCACCGGTTTCCTGCTGACGTTTTCCAACCCGTTGATTTTGTTTTTTATCATCGGATTGTTTGCCAGGTTTAATTTCATCCTTCCCGAATACGGCACGCACCATTATATAATAGGATATGCCATGATATTTACCGGAGCGCTTCTTTGGTGGTATATGGTGACCACTCTTGTCAACCTGTTACGACGGCGCTTTAACGTGCGCTCTCTTTGGCTTATCAATCGTATTATTGGCGGCGTTCTGATACTAATGGCTGTCGTGGGCGTATTTATGGCCATACGCACGCATTACTTCGCATAACGATTTCCACCCCATGCAACAACGCACGCTTCACATTCCGTACATTCCCGAATTAGACCCGGCAATCTGCGACAACGCCAATGACGATGCAATCACTATGCTTGATCGCCGAGGCAGTCGCTGCCTCATAGACAGCCTGAATTGGGCTAACCAATACCCTTATGCCCCCCTGACATCGGTAACGGCCGGACACTCGGGCACTACCATATTTATCGACTTTTTTGTACGCTGCAATTACCTGCGTGCAGTCAACGACAAAGACCTCTCACCCGTAAGCCAAGACTCGTGTGTCGAATTCTTTGTTTCTCCCGACCCTAACGACACGCTATATTGGAATTTTGAATTCAATTGTATAGGCACGCTCAACGCAAGCTTTAGGCGCGAACGCGCCCACCCAACCCGATTGACACCCGAACAGCTGAAACGCGTCATACGACGTGCCAGTTGCGGCAATCGCCCCTTTTGCGAAATAGAAGGCATGTTCACCTGGAACATACTAATAGCCATTCCTCTGGACTTACTAGGCATAAAGTATCGGCACGGCATCCCTGTTATCATGACCGGCAATCTCAACAAATGCGCATCGGCCACATCCGCGCCGCACTATCTAAGCTGGAATCCGATTGACACTCCGACTCCCGATTTTCATCGCCCGGAATTTTTCGGAAAGATTATCCTCGACTGACGCCTAAAACCTCAAGTCATGCGCGATGCAGCGACGAGTTTTTTCACATACAAACATTGTAGTTTTTTGTTCGGGACTTCGACAAAATACATAAATCCCAAAATATCAAACAATAGCCGGTTAAAAAAAATTTAGCGTCGACCTATTCCATGAAAGTTTCCCAAAACAAAGACGTTTTAACCTGATTTTCAATCACAAACATCCTCCGCACGGAGAGCAAAGTTTTCCAAAACGAAAACTTTAACAAAACTTTTAGTTAAAAAAGTTGTCCGAAAAGATATAATAACCTATCTTTGCCGATGTAATCCATTGAAGTCGGCATACAACCCTTGTGCGTTCAATCCGACCTTCAGTAATGACATCTGCAAAACCATATACATCAATATTCTTACACGTTCAACATATCTCCCTAAAACTATGATACAGACAGTAGTGAAGCGCGACGGCCGCGTCGTGGGCTATAACGAGGAAAAAATTAAGGCTGCCATACGAAAAGCTATGCTTCAAACACCATTAGGCGAAGATGAAGCACTTATCCAAAAAATTGCCGACCGCATCGGAACAACAGGCAACGAGCGTATGACTGTCGAAGAAATACAGGATCGTGTCGAACTCGAGCTCATGGCGTCCCCCCGCAAAGAAGTTGCAAAAAAATATATTGCATATCGCGACCAGCGCAGTATCGCACGCCGTGCCAAGACTCGCGAGATGTTTCTCGAAATCATCGAGGCCAAAAACACAGACATCACACGCGAAAACGCCAATATGAACACCGACTCGCCTGCCGGCATGATGATGAAATTCGCCTCGGAGACCACGAAGCCATTTGTGGACGACTATCTCTTGACACCCGAGTCGCGTCAAGCCGTGCGTCAAGGCTACTTGCACATACATGACAAGGACTACTATCCCACCAAGAGCCTCACATGCGTACAACACCCATTGGACAAAATACTTCAGCACGGCTTCGTTGCCGGCCACGGAGAGTCTCGTCCAGCAAAACGCATTGAGACAGCCAGTGTTATTGCCTGCATATCCCTCGAAACGGCACAAAACGAGATGCACGGCGGCCAAGCCATCCCGGCTTTTGACTTCTATCTGGCTCCGTACGTATTGGCATCATACCGCGAAGAACTGCGCAACCTCTCCGAACTTTACGGCAAAGACCTGACATACCTTGCAGACCAAAAGGTAGACGAATACCTACACCGTTCACTCGAAGGCATAGAGGATTCCACGGAGCGAGCACGCCAGCACGCCATCAACCGCACCGTTAGCCGTGTTCACCAGGCCATGGAAGCTTTCATCCATAATATGAACACTATACACTCGCGCGGTGGCAACCAAGTAGTATTCTCCTCCATCAACTACGGCACAGACACATCAGCCGAAGGCCGCTGCATCATCCGCGAGTTGCTACATTCGACATACGAAGGCGTAGGCAACGGCGCCACCGCCATATTCCCCATACAAATATGGAAAAAGAAACGCGGAGTCAACTACCTTCCCGAAGACCGGAACTACGACCTATACAAACTGGCGTGCAAGGTCACGGCTCGACGCTTCTTCCCCAATTTCGTCAACCTTGATGCTACATATAACGTCCACGAAAAATGGCACGCCGACGACCCCGAACGCTACAAGTACGAAATAGCTACCATGGGCTGCCGCACCCGCGTGTTCGAAGATCGCTTCGGCGAAAAGACATCTATAGGCCGTGGCAACCTAAGTTTCTCTACCATCAACATCGTACGCATTGCCATCGAATGCATGCCAATACAGGACCGACAGGAACGCATCGATAAATTCTTCTCACGCCTAGATGAAGTACTCGACATTACCGCTCGCCAACTCTGTCACCGCTACGAATTCCAAAAGACCGCACTGGCCAAGCAGTTTCCTCTTGTGATGTCACGACTATGGATCGGAGCCGATAAATTACGACCCACAGACACCGTTGAATCCGTCATCAACCACGGAACTCTTGGCATCGGATTTATCGGCTTGGCCGAATGCCTTGTCGCGCTCACAGGACACCATCACGGCGAAAATGAGGAATCTCAGAAACTTGGACTGCGCATCGTCTCGCACATGAGAAGCCGCGCCAACGAGTACAGCGAGAAGTACCGGCACAATTTCTCAATACTCGCCACCCCGGCCGAAGGCTTATCCGGCAAATTTACCGCCAAGGACCGCAAGTCCTTCGGAATTATTCCCGGAATCACTGACAAAATCTATTATACAAACTCCAATCACGTTCCGGTATACTACCACTGTTCACCGCGCCACAAGGCCGAAGTCGAAGCACCATACCACGAACTGACTCGTGGCGGACATATATTCTACGTGGAGATTGACGGCGATGCAACGCACAATCCCAAAGCAATAGCCGACATCGTCGACCTCATGGACAAAAACAATATGGGTTACTGCAGCGTCAATCACAACCGTAATCGCTGTATGGACTGCGGATACGAAGACGCCACCGACAATCTCGACACCTGCCCCAAATGTGGCAGCCATGCCATAGACAAATTGCAGCGCATCACCGGCTACCTTGTAGGTACCACCGACCGCTGGAACAACGCCAAGCTGGCCGAACTCAACGACCGCGTCGTACACAAATGATCGTGCAAACGGCTGATAATACAGGCTCTCAATCCGAAGAGTGTACACGCTCGGACGGACAACGGACGCTTCAGGTGATGGACATCGTTGCCGGGACAAGCGTGGACGGTCCGGGGCTGCGCACCTCAATATACCTTGCCGGATGCGCCCACCACTGCCACGAATGTCACAATCCGCAGACCTGGGCACCGGATGCCGGACATCCGATGAGTGTGGACGACATTGTTCACGAAGTCGAAAAACACGGCTTCGATGTCACCCTTACCGGCGGCGATCCAATGTACAATGCTGCAGCCGTCATCCCCTTGGCACGCCGATTGCGCGAGGCCGGATATAGGATGTGGTGTTATACCGGATACCATTACGAAGAGATATGCAACGACACCGTACGTGCCAAGTTGCTACAATACATCGATGTATTGGTAGATGGTCCTTACGTGCATGCTCGGCGAGACATTTCACTGCTATTCCGCGGCTCGGGCAATCAAAGGCTTATCGATTGTGAGCGTTCGACCCCCGACCATATTGTCTTATGGTCTTCAGACTTTTAGACCGCATGCTTCGGAGAGAATAAATAGAGGCCACGGATGCATGACGCGACAAAAAGCCTTAGCTCACGCACATAACAATGCAGCACCGCATATAGGGTTGTTTTAGCCTTGTCTGCGGTGCTGAGTCTTTTTTACGTTTAAGCCCAATATATGAAGCGCCCTTGTCTTTTGCATTATTTAACGTTCAAAAACCAAGGCCCGTATGTTATGTTTGGCCTACGACAAACGTCTTATATACAAAAGACGCAAACAATGGAACAAGACGTAAAGACATCGACATTCATCAGCCTCCGCAGTCGTCTCCACGCTTCGGCGCAACGATTATTGGCAAACGCAGACGATGTCAACGATGCGCTTCAAGAACTGTTTGTTCGCGTATGGCAAAACAAGGGCATTGCCGATACCGAGGGGCAAAGACAAGCATTTATGCATATCACCTTGCGCAATATCTGCGTGGACATGCTTCGTCGCCGTCGCCATTTCGAAGACATAGACACTTCGGCCGAAGCACAGGCAGCGACAAGCAATGCGGCATCACGAATCGATGCTGCCGACAGTGTAGCCGACTTGCGAATACGCATACGACAATGCATGTCCGGGACAATCCTGCGCGTGTTCGAAATGTATGCATTTAACGAGATGGACTACACCGAAATATCCTCCGAGTTGGGCATATCCATCGATGTGGCTCGTAGCTATATGTGCCGTGCACGCAAGATTGTACGCACCCAATGTCGCGAAGCACTCAAAAAATTATAAACACAAACAATATGGACAATAAAGACAATATGACAATAGAACAGCTTGAAAGACTGGCCCAAGCATACTTCGACTGCGAACTTAACCGCCGTGAGGAGGAAGAGCTCAAAGCGGTACTGCTATTCGCTGAGGCACACTCGGCACTTATCGACGAGTGTCGCCTGGCGATGGGTCTCGAAAGCATTGCAGCACATCCTCAGACGTCCGCTTCAACCGTACGTCATCGATTCAAATTCTACAAATGGATTGCAGTCGCCGCATGTCTCGCCGCAATTGCTGCTACGGGAATTATTATGTTGACAACGGGAGAGCAGCTGCAGAATAATTCAGAGACTATCATAACTGTATATGCAAACGGCAAACGACTCACAGACATCGACCAAGCACAAGACATTGCTATGTCCAGATACAACGAATGCATTGCCCTGGCAAAAAAATTGGAATACGAAGCCGACATGCGTCTCAAACGCGCCGATAAGCTACAACAGTCGAATTCGGAGATATATCTGCAAGCCATGCGAGTCCAAACACAATCAGAAGCGACAGAAGCCTCGATAATCAATCGAATAAACAAATACACAACATCAACCAACTAACCACATAAACATATAAATGATATGAAACGCCTATTACTAATTTTCCTCACCATCCTATGCGCCACAACATGCTGGGCCAAGGGTCTCGCGACAGAAAGCCTGTTCTGCGAAAGCACATACAAGAACAAAGCCGTGAAAGTGACCATAATCACCAAGAAAAACTCTGAATTTCGCAGTATCAGCGTAAGGGGCGATGCTTCCCTTGTTTCCAAAATGGAGAGCGCAGTCAAGAAAGACCGAGCCAAAGCCGCAAGCATTACCGAAAGTTATAGCAATGGCGGCGAAACTTACGATGTGATTTTCGGCGTTAACGGCATAACCGTAATTTTCACAAAACGCGGCAACAACCATGCCGATCTATCTCTGTCCGAGAAGTCCGACTCTTCCGATTGACCGAATTTATGCCAACTCCTACAAATGGGCTGTATCAAGATAGGCACAGCCCATTCTTATTTTAATGCCCCGGAATGGAATAATCGGTGCGTCAAAACAGGTTCAGTCTGACTATATTCTTTTGCCTGAATCATCCACATAATGACAAAAACACATCACTATTCGATGTCAGTCAGATAATACGCCACATACATTTTAGCCAAACAAACACAACAAAATAAAATTTTACAAAAAATAAGTCGGCCAATTAATTGTATATCAATAATATATCAACAATGCACACAATTATTAGACTGTATATGAAAAATAATTGTTTGTATATTCAATAATTATTTTTAACTTTGCAAATATTGACAACAACACCTCAAAACCAATATTGTCCTAAATAAATTTAGGCGACAGCGTAACGTGC